>Ga0265301_10001089_pt1 | contig 36766 bp, 33 predicted proteins | sample AusTroGonzalo_MG_2_FD_193488 | JGI IMG/M metagenome (GOLD analysis project Ga0265301, IMG submission 193488) | Bovine rumen microbial communities from tropical cattle in Woodstock, Queensland, Australia - Gonzalo_04 | ecosystem: Host-associated > Mammals > Digestive system > Stomach > Rumen ...
CTATATGACGGTAGATGGAGCTACGGCTTTCGTTTCCGACGCCAATAACGGCAAGCCTTGGAGGATAGATGGAAATAGTCTGCCGGCAGCCGTAGTAAGTGCAAAAACGACATTAGACGCTGCTATCTCGGCCGTTGTGGCTAATTCGTACGTAACACGTTTCCGCTGGGAAGGTGCGGGTGCGAAGCGAATGGCGCTGCGTATTTATTACTCGGTAGGCGGAGGCGCGGACAATTCGTATGATACATATTATTTCAACGTGGCACAAACAGGTAAGGAAGTAACATTAACGGCGGATGACACGTACTCTGCAGGTTCAATCTTGTATCAGTTCGGTGGTTTAGATTTGGTGCACACGTTTAATGGTACGTATACGTTCAGCTTGCAGCAAGGATTCCATCCTTCGCAAGGTCTGACGGGTACGAAGAGTGATGATGCCACCTTTGTGTTGCATTTGAACCACTAATATAGCCAATTATCGAGACGTGAGTCTCTATGTATAACAACAAAATTATTTAAGTATGAAAAAGATTTTATCCCTTTCGCTGGTAGCACTGTTTGCAGTAAGTGCTCTGGCGCAACAACCGACTAAAGCAGAGCAACTGAAGCCGGTTCAGTTTAACGAAAACGCTCAACGCGTACAGAAAGATGCCGTTCTGGAGAATGCTACTCCGGTAGAGTTGACTTTGCCTTCTCGCAAAGCGAAAGCTACCTTGGCAGCAGCTCAAGCAGATACCTTGGATTATCTTCGTCCGAGCGGAGTATTCTTCGTAGGTTTGAGTAGCGACCTCGGTCAGTATTATCCTCGTATTATCTGCGACACCGTAGATACGATGACGTTCTACAACGTTTCTGCCAAACACACCGAAGACAGTTTATTCTGGGTTATGACGACCTCCTCGGGTACGTTTGTTGACACCACTTGGAATCTGGAATTAGATCCACTGCCGGAAAGTTTTTATTACTATCCAATGCCAAGTTTGGTAACGGTAGATACCGCTTATGAGATCGTTACTTCGTATCAATACGGTTCGGCCTACGCAGACAAATCTTATGTATTAGCAAAGCCGGATTATACGTTGCCGTTGACTACTTGCGCCATGTACACAGACACCTTGAATGATGAGGACAGTCAAGATTTCTGGATTGTAGGTGCAGGCGATCTTGGAACCTATTCTTACGGTTCCAACCTGAACATGAAAGAAGTTTTTGGATTTAGCAGCAATTACTATGTTGATACGCTTATCACTGTTTGGGATAACCTGACGACTCTTTATGCAGATAGCGCTTTCTTGACTATTTACCATAGAACAGGTTCTTCTATCGCAGAGGCCATTCCTGCAGGTGCAAGCATCAAGTTGGAGTTGTTCCCATTAGGTGTTAACGCACAAGGCAAAATGGTAATTGATTGGAATAATCCGATTACTTCTACTTCTGCTACCAATGCAGATGCGAACGTATACAATTTCAATAATGGCGGCTTTATTGCATCGTTGAATTTTGCCTTCGGTAAAAAGAATGCGCTGGGTGGCTTCACTCCGGAACCTGTATATATTAATGGTCCTTTTGTAACTGTTATTTCCGGTATCAGTTCGAATGGCTGTGATTTCGGTATCTACACAGATTATTACTATAGCGAAGGACAAACCTATTTTGTTGTCAAAGGTGGTATTTATCAAATTTGGCGCCATCCGAGCAATATTCTGCTTTCTATTAACTCCCAGTTTGTAGCAGAAGCTCCGCAAGGAGTAGAAAACACATCTGATGATGTAAAACCGGTTAAGGTAATCCGTGACGGTCAGATTCTCATCCAAAAAGGCGAGAAGACATTCACCGTAATGGGAACCGAATTTTAAATATGAACAAAAAATTATTCATTAGCTTTCTGACCATGATGGCTGTCGCATTCCCAGCGACAGCCCATGATTGGTCGGAACCCAATACCGACGGCGTGACTATTTACTATACGGACGTAACTCGTACGTATGGCAGTAACGCCGTGGAGGTTAGTTATCAAGGTAAATGGTACGGTGAAGCCGCCGGCGAGTACAAAGGAACAGTGGTTATTCCTTCGTCTGTTACGCATAGCGAAAAGACGTACAAAGTGGTAGGAATCGGCGAGCAGGCTTTTGCGGAATCATTTGAGTTGCTGTCTGTTACTATTCCGGAATCCATCGAGTATATCCGCGATAAGGCTTTTCAGAGTTGTTGTCACGTGACGGAAGTAAACTACAACGCCGTTCGTTGTGCAGACCTTACGTTGCCGGAGTTTGCGCCGTTCTCGTTTAGTAACATGGCGTATTCGGAGTACGTTTATCCGGAAGATGATCCTGACTATCCGGATCGTTTCTGGTCCGCGTACGATCTGCGTACCATTCATATTGGTGCAAGTGTTGAACGTGTGCCGGACTATATGTTCTATGGCATGGGCGGCGAATTGGCACAAGCTGATTACACGGTGCGACCGATAAAGATTACTTATTCGAAAGAAGGCGTGACGGCTATTAATTTCTTAGGCGTACCTACTGAGATTGGTAATCAGGCTTTCCGTGCTTGCCGTTTGCTGCAGAGTGTTGTTATTCCGGATGGCGTGAAGGAGTTCGGTCAAGCCTTATTTGCCGACTGTGACACGCTTTCGAGTGTAACGCTGCCGGACGATATGACAGAGATTCCCGCCTATTTCTTCAAGAATTGCAAGGAGTTAGCCGGGTTCACCTTCCCAAGCGCTGTTACGAGCATCAACTACGAAGCGTTTAAGAACTGCGCCAAGTTGACGAATTTGAGTAATCTGCCGGCAGGGTTGCAGGTAATCGGTCCTTCTGCTTTCCGTTCGTGCGAGCATATTGCCAATGTGGTATTACCGGCTTCGCTGCAAACCTTAGGCGGTTATTCGTTCAGTGACTGTACCGCGTTGACAGCCATTGATATTCCGGCTTCGGTAGCTGCGATAGGTAATTACGCGTTTGAGGACTGCACCAATCTGGCGAATGTCACTATTCACGAAGGCACGCTGGAGATCGGTAATTTCGTATTTGCCGGTTGCCGTAAGTTGTCGAAAGGTGTAGTGAAAGCGCCGGCTAAGATGCCACGTATCTATGCGCAGACCTTCCAAGGCGTGGATAATACGATGACCGTAGAGGTAGAAGGCGGCGACGAAAGCGAATACGCAGCTAATGAATATTGGGGACGTTTCTTTGCACCGCAAAGCGTAGAGGAGACGAACACCGTTTCGCGTTTTAATAACAAGATCTACAACGTACTTGGCGCTGAGGTAGACGCCAACTACAAAGGTATCATTATTAAGAACGGAAAGAAATACATACAGTAGTTCATCATAACTGCTTGTATTTAATGGTTAAACATGGTGGAGGCACTCTCATTCGGGAGTGCTTCTTTTTTTGTAGTTTTGAGCATCGAACACCTACCCGAAAATTCAAACTCCCCATTTTACCCCACTTTTGGTAAAAATGTTAATAACTCTGCTAATTTGCTGAATATATGGAGATTTATACATGTGTAAAAGTGTTGAAAATATGTTAATAAAACAATTGATAATTTTTTTTGTGGGGAAATGTGGTGAATATGAAATATTTTTTGTATCTTTGCGCCAGATTTTAAAAGAATACAGAATACAGAGTACAGAATACAGACAATTATGAGTACATTTGTAGGAAATATTGAGGGACGGTTGGATGATAAAGGACGAATCTTTATTCCGGCGAGTTACCGTAAGATTTTGGCAGAGGCAGAGAGTAAGCGAATCGTTATGCGTAGAGATACGGATAATGAGTGCTTGATGTTCTATCCCGAGAACGTTTGGAATGAGAAAGTAGAGCAACTCCGTGCAGCGTTGGATGAGTGGGATCCGGAGGATCAGTTGATCTTGATGCAATTTATGGCTGATGCGGAGTATCTGGAGACGGATGGTCAGGGACGAATTCTGTTACAGAAGAAGAATCTGGAGACCATCGGTGCACAACAAGACGTGCTGTTTGTAGGTATGTTGAATCGTTTTGCGCTTTGGGCTCCGGAGACGTTTGCAGCGAAACGGCTTAGTCAAACGGAATTGGCGGCTCGTCTGCGGGCGAAGATGAAGAAACAATAAGCGAATGGAGGTAATTTAGAACATTCTTGCGTAGGTATCAACCTCGGTTCGCCCTCGTTCCGCATCCGTTCGGACCCAGTACCGCAATATAGAACATTTTGAAGTTTAGATAATGGAGAATACATACCACATACCAGCCATGCTGAAAGAGACGATTGAAGGTTTGAATATCAAGCCTGAGGGGGTGTATGTGGATGTTACTTTCGGTGGCAGCGGACACTCAAGGGCCATCTTGGAAGCTGGCGCAGGTCATTTGTATTCATTTGACCAAGATATAGATGCGTTGCAGAATGCGATTGAGGATGAGCGGTGGACTTTTGTGCATAGCAATTTTCGGTACTTGAAGAATTGGATGGATTATTGCGGGGAGGAAGCGATTGATGGACTATTGGCAGATTTGGGGGTTAGTTTTCACCATTTCGATTGTCCTGAGAGAGGATTTAGTTTTCGGTACAGTGCGCCACTCGATATGCGGATGAACCAAACAGCGAAACGAACCGCGGCGGATATTGTGAACGGGTACAGCGAGGAAGAATTGGCGAAATTATTTTGGTTGTATGGCGAATTGAAGAACGGAAGGGCGATTGCGCACAATATTTGTTTAGCGCGTACCAAGAATCCAATAGAGAGGACGGAAGAGTTAGTGGCTGCTTCGCGTATTCCTGCAGATAAGAGTAAAGAGTTAGCGCGGTTATTTCAGGCGCTGCGGATTGAGGTGAATGATGAATTGGGGGCGCTTAGAGAGATGTTAGTGGCTGCGCGGGATTTGCTAAAACCGGGAGGACGGATAGCGATTCTTACGTATCACTCGTTGGAGGATCGGTTGGTGAAGAATTTTCTGCGGAGCGGCAACTTAGAAGGCACAATAGAGAAAGATTTTTACGGCAATAACTTGAGTCCGTTTGATGTTATCGAGAAGGGGCGCGAAGCTTCGGCCGATGAAGTAGAACGGAACCCAAGGAGTCGTAGCGCGAAATTGCGCGTTGCTGAGAAGAAATAATGGCGGACGCACATGACATACAGAGTTGGTTGAACGGCGATAAGCTGCGGAGTAAGAAGATACGGGAACAGTATCCTCTGATCGGTTTGATTGTCGGCCTGCTGTTTGTCTATATTCTAACTGGCTATCAAGCTGTGAAACAGCAACATAGACTAACGGACACAAAGAAAGAGATGCTAGACGCCAAGTTTCGCTATATGACGATTAGTGCGCAATTGACGGATGAGACGCGGCAGTCGAAGATCGTGTCGGCGCTGAAAGCACAAGGCAGTGCGTTGCAGGAAAATCGAATTCCTCCTACGAAAATTGAACGATAATGTCTGATGAACAAAGAAATACGGTTTTGCGGTTTGCGGTGATATTTATTATCATCGCCTTGGGGTTCGTGGCCGTATTGGGTAAGATTGTGTATATTCAGACAGTGGAACGTGCAGAATGGATGAAAGTGGCGGAGAAACAAGTACCCACTTATCGTCCGATTCGTGCTACGAGAGGCAATATACTGGACCGTAACGGACAACTTTTGGCTAGCAGTATGCCTCAATATTATATGTATATGGACACGCGCGTGGAGGCACTTCATCTGGATAAGGGTAAGCTGTTTAACCTGCATATTGACACTTTGGCTGCTGATTTGGCGCGTGTGGTAGGCGGCAAAACGCAAGCGGAGTACAAGTTGCGCATTGTGCAGGCGTATAAGAAAGGTGAGAAGCGATTGCGCGTGTGCGATAAGCGGATCAATTATTTGCAGCGTCAGGCGTTGGAGAAGAACCCGTTGATTGCGAGAGGTAAGTATAAGAGTGGTATTTTCTTTGAAGACCAACATAGACGGATTAAGCCGTTTGGCGTGTTGGCGAGCCGAACAATCGGTAGTATCTACGGCGAAGACGGCGTAGGTAACTCGGGTTTGGAGAAGCGGTTCGACAAAGAACTGCGCGGCGAGGATGGCATGAGTAGTATTGAGCGCATTGGCGGACGGAACGAGTCGGTGACGATGGAAGAAGCGAAAGACGGCTTAGATATTGTGACAACGATTGATGCTAACCTGCAAGATATCGTAGAGAATGCGTTGATGGCGAAATTGACGGAGAAGAAAGCAGAATGGGGTTGTTGTATTCTGATGGAAACGCAAACGGGTTATATTCGCGCGATTGCTAACTTGGACCGAGCGAAAGACGATAATACGTATTACGAGGCGCAGAACCATGCCGTGCAACGTGTGGAACCGGGTTCGACGTTTAAGACGATTGCGTTAGTAGCAGCGTTGGACGACGGTAAGATTGCTATTGACGACACGGTGAGTATCAGTCGTCAACCATGGGTGTATATGCGCAAATCTAAACACACGGACGCCCACCCGATGGATACGGTGCTGACAGTGAGGAGTGCGTTGGCGGTGTCGTCTAATATTGCGCTCGCGAAATTAATTACCAGAAGTTATGAAGGTTCGGCGAACAAGTTCGTTCGCAGAATAGAGAGGATGGGTTTGATGGATAGCGTTTATTGCGAGATTCCGGGCGCAGATAAAGTGCGTATAGAAGTGCCGAAAGATACGGTGACGCTCAGTAAGATGAGTTATGGTTACTCGGTGGAATTGAGTCCAATGCAGATACTGATGTTCTATAATGCGATTGCTAATGAAGGACGGATGGTTAGGCCGATGTTAGTAACGGCTATTCAGCAGAACGGCGAGGTGGTGAAGGCGTTTAAGCCGGAGACGGTGAAATCGTCGATCTGCAGTAATCGTACGCTGAAGGATATCCGCGGGGCGTTGCATGACGTTGTGTGGGATAATCGTCTGGGAACGGCGTCGGTTAACCCTTGGCGAGGCAAAAAAGCGCAGTCGGATCTGGTTAGTATAGCAGGTAAGACCGGTACGGCGCAATTACTGCGCGGGGGACGATATGTGAAGCGACACCGAATTACGTTTGTGGGGTATTTTCCTGAAGAGAACCCGAAATACACGTGTATTTGTATGATGGAGGATCCTGAACCGCCTTATTACGATGCCGGCATGGATTGTGGTTCGACGGTACGTATGATTGCGGAAAAGACGATGGCGTATACGGGGTGCTACGTTTATCAAGAAGGGAAGTTCGTTCTGGATAAACGAAATTAAGCATTAAGAAAATTCGCTTGCGAATAATCGTTTGAGCGAAGCGAAATAAGAATTAAGAAAGGGCTTGTAGGAGGTTTCGTACTATGATATTAAAAGAATTATTGGAGGCGATAAAGCCGATAGAGGTAGTTGGACGGACGGATAAGGAGATTAGCGGTCTGCATTTCGACAGCCGCAAAGTAGGAACAGGAGATCTGTTCGTAGCCCAAGTAGGCACAGCAGTAGATGGCCACACGTTCATTGATGGTTGTGTCGCTAAGGGCGTAGCGGCAGTTGTCTTGAGTAATCGCGACTATTTACCAACTACCAACGACCAATTACCAACTACCTATATTCTTGTGGAGAATACGGATGAGGCGTTGGGTCGGTTGGCGTGCCGATGGTTCGGTGAACCGAGTAAACAGTTGAAGTTAGTGGGTGTGACCGGTACGAACGGGAAGACGACGATTGCTACCTTAAGCTATAAACTCGTGCGCGCGTTGGGGCATAAAGCCGGACTGCTGAGTACCGTGGTCAATTATATTGAAGACGAAGCGGTTCCTGCTACGCACACTACGCCTGACGCGATTGAGTTGAACGGGCTGTTGCGGCGGATGGTGGATGCCGGTTGTGAGTACGCGTTTATGGAAGTGAGCAGTCACGCGATTGCGCAAGAACGAATTGCAGGGCTGGATTTTGACGGAGCGTTGTTCACCAACTTGACACGCGATCATATTGATTATCATAAGACGTTCGATAACTACCGCGACACGAAGAAACGGCTCTTTGACGGATTGAAGAAAAGTGCTTTCGCCGTGACCAATAAGGACGATAAGAACGGGCTTATTATGACCCAAAACTGCAAGGCAACCGTGCATACATACTCCACTCGTTCGTTGGCCGATTACAAGGCGCAGATACTGGAAGAAGGCTTCGAAGGGATGATGCTCAATGTGAACGGCAAAGAGGTGTTTGTACCTTTAGTGGGACGATTCAACGTCAGCAACTTACTTTGCATCTACGGCGCTGCGCTGTGCTTGGGATTCGATGAATTGGAGGTACTGCGTGTGCTGAGTACGCTGACGCCGGTGAACGGTCGGTTCGAGACCATCCATAGTCCGAAGGGTTGGACGGCGATTGTGGACTACGCGCACACACCGGACGCCGTGGAGAATGTGATCAGCACCATTCGGGAAATTAAGAAAGAAGGTGCTAAACTGATCACGGTAGTGGGGTGCGGAGGCAACCGCGACAAAGGCAAACGTCCGATGATGGCACAGATTGCCAAACGTGGCAGCGAGCAGTTGATTCTGACGAGCGATAATCCGCGTGACGAAGAACCCGCGGCTATCTTGAAAGATATGACGGATGGTTTGACGGCCGAGGAGTTGCGCAGCACACTGGTCATTGAAGACCGTTCGGCAGCTATCCAAACGGCGTGTCTGTTGGCACAAAAAGGCGATGTAATCTTAGTGGCAGGAAAGGGTCACGAGGACTACCAAATCATCAAAGGGGTGAAACATCATTTTGATGACCACGAAGAGGTTCGCAAGCATCTTTAAACATTAAACATTAAACATTATAATGCTATACTCTTTATTCAATGCGTTAGGACAATTTCCGGGATGGCGGTTGTTTACCTACATTTCCTTCCGGGCTATTTTGGCAGGCGTAGTGGCACTGCTCATCAGTATTTGGTTCGGTAATTGGTTCATCAATTATATGAAGCGCCATAACATCAGTGAGGTGCAGCGCGATGCTAAAACCGATCCGTTCAATGTAGGCAAGAAAGGGGTGCCGACTATGGGTGGATTAGTGGTGATTGCCGCTATTTTAGTGCCGTGTCTGCTGTTAGGTAAATTGACGAACGTCTATATGATCCTCATGCTCGTAACCACCGTGTTGATGGGGCTGTTAGGCTTTGCGGACGATTATATCAAGACTTTCAAGAAGAACAAAGACGGTCTGAACGGTTGGATTAAGATTGCAGGCCAAGTGGCGCTGGGTCTGATTGTGGGTCTGACGCTTCGTTTCTCGCCCATGACCACTATGAACGAAACGGTTCATCACCGCATTGAGAATAATATCGAGGTGTTTGAGAAGAGTCCGGAAATCAAGTCCACGCAGACTACGATTCCGTTTGTCAAACATCATAACTTCAACTACGCAGACTTATTCTCGTTCTTAGGCGATGAGAATAAATACCGTGCCGGTTGGATTTTCTTCGTGTTGCTGACCATTTTTGTGGTAGCGGCAGTGTCGAACGGCGCTAACCTGAACGATGGCATGGACGGTATGTGTGCCGGCAATTCGGCCATTATAGGCATCGCGTTGCTGGTACTGGCCTATACGAGCGGTAGTGTCGTTTGGGCGGAGTATTTTGATGTGATGTACATCCCGGGAAGCGAAGAAATGGTAGTCTTCTTGGCATCATTTGTCGGCGCACTGGTGGGTTACTTATGGTGGAATGGTTTTCCGGCACAGATCTTCTTGGGCGACACCGGCAGCCTAACGATTGGCGGTATTATCGGTGTTTGCGCGATGGTCATCCATAAGGAGTTGATGATACCGGTGCTGTGCGGCGTGTTCCTGATGGAGAGTATAAGCGTCATTCTGCAAACGCAAGTATATAAATTCTATAAGAAACGCGGGCAACGCGTACGCGTATGGAAACGCGCACCGCTGCATGACCATTTCCGCACATCGGTGGAGCAGGTACTGAAGAACGACCCTACTTGTATCATCAAGTTCAAGGGATCGGAGAACTTGCATCATGAGACCAAGATTGTTCTGCGATTCTGTATCGTGACGCTGATCTTGGCAGCCATAACAATTTTGACATTGAAGATACGATAATATGAAAAGACTTGTAGTATTAGGTGCCGGTGAGAGTGGTAGCGGCGCGGCTATCTTGGCAAAGGAGAAAGGTTTTGACGTATTCGTCAGCGATTGCGGGACTATCAGCGAACCTTATCGTGCGTTGCTGAACCAAAACGGCGTGAGTTGGGAAGACGGTCAGCATACCGAGGAACTCATTCTGAACGCCGACGAGGTGGTCAAATCGCCCGGTATACCTACCTCTGCACCGCTGATCCAAAAACTGATGGAGCAAGGTACACCTATCATCTCAGAGATTGAGTTCGCATCACGCTATACGAATGCGAAAATGATTTGTATCACGGGTTCGAATGGTAAAACAACCACCACCTCGCTTATCTTTTATATCTTGCAAAAAGCGGGACTGAACGTAGGTTTAGCCGGTAATATCGGTAACTCGTTGGCACTGCAAGTGGCGCATGAGGACCATGATTACTACGTAATCGAACTCTCGTCCTTCCAGTTGGATAACATGTACGATTTCAAAGCGGATATCGCCATCTTACTGAATATCACGCCGGATCATCTGGATAGATATGATTTTCAATTCCAGAACTACGTGGATGCCAAGTTCCGCATCGCGCGCAACCAAACGGCTGACGACGCCTTCATTTATTGGGCAGAGGACCCTGTGATTGACCGTGAAATGAAGAAATTGCAGTTAGGTGCAACGCTCTATCCCTACGGTTTCACGCAACCGAATCCACTGCCGGTAGGCGAAGATGAATTGGCACTCAAAGGACGCCATAACGTCCTCAACTCGATGGCGGCAACTATTGCGGCGAAGGTATTAGATATCAAGAATGAAGTTATTCGCGAGAGCTTGATGACTTTCCAAGGCGTGGAGCATCGTTTGCAGTACGTAGCGACCGTCAAGGGCGTGCGGTATATCAATGATAGTAAAGCCACGAATGTCAATTCGTGTTGGTATGCGTTGGAGTCCATGACTACACCGACCGTGCTTATCCTCGGCGGCAAAGATAAAGGCAACGATTACAGCGAGATAGATGAGTTAGTGCGCGAGAAATGTCACACGCTCATTTTTATGGGCTTGCACAACGAGAAACTGCGCGAACACTTCGCTTCGTTCGGGCTTAATATCATTGACACCGACAACCTGCATGACGCCGTGCAAGGAGCCTACAAAGCGGCGAAAGAAGGGGACACGGTGCTACTTAGTCCGTGTTGCGCCAGCTTCGATTTATTCAAGAGTTACGAAGACCGTGGCGAGCAGTTTATGGCTGCCGTACGAGCACTTTAATACGTATGAAACGCGTTATCATTATAGGGTTAGGTACGATTGCTCATCATCATTTGGCAGCGCTGCGCGCGGTCGAAGGTGTGGAGATCGTCGGTCTATGCGATGTGCGACCGGAAGCGGCCGCGCAACCGGAGTTCGCCCACTATGTTTTTGATACGCATTTAGAGCGATTGATTGGTCGCGTGCACCCGGATACAGCCATTATCCTCACGCCTCCACAAAGCCATAGAGCCATCGCAGAACAATGTATGCATTTGGGTCTCCATGCCGTGATAGAGAAACCTTTGGAGGATTGTGAGCGGGATGTGGAATATCTCTTACAGCCGCAAGTAGCAAAGCACTGGACGCCGGTTTATCACAGTATATGCGGACCGGAAGTACAATGGTGGTTGAAGCATATGAGCGATGTTTCGATGGAGAGTATCCGAATTGCCTTCTCTGACCCTTATGCAACTAAAAAAGGGCATATTCACTTGGCCAAACGCGTGTTAGGCGGAACCTGGATAGATAGCGGAGTGAATGCTTTAGCCTTAGTAGCCCTTTTAGCGCCCATCAAAGATATGCGCAACGCGCAAGCAGCGCACTTTACCGATCCGGATAGCGGGCTCTATTACCAATCGGATTTTATGGCGCGTTGTGGCCGCACAGAGGTGGAGATAGCTATCCGTTGGAATGAGAACATCAATCACAAAGAGACGCTCATTCGGGCGAATGGCAAAACCTATCGACTCAACCACTCGGCGCAATCAGTCGAATGTGATGGAGAGATTCTGTTCCAAGATAATTCATGCGAACGCCTAACGGCGCAGTACACGGCGTTCTATCAGCATTTCCCGAACCTGACGCTCACGATGGTGCAAACCAAAGAAATCTATAAAATACTATTTCAGAACCTATAAATAGAAGCAAGTATGGAAGATATCATTACGAAATTTTTTAAGCTTCATTGGAAGAATCATAAAAAAGCCGTTTTACTCCAATCGGGCGTGATTGTGCTGATTGTCTTTGCAATTCTATTTATTACATACCTTCCTTTTTTATGTGGTTTTTCAGATGGCAAATGGTGGGAAAATTTTGCCAAAGCTCCATGGGATATAGCCATCAATTTATTAGCTTCTTTAATTGCCTTTATCCTCGCATTCGAAATTGCCGTTTTCATCACCAAAAATTTGCAGAAACACGAGGATGAAATCAAGGCCAGTTACCTGAACTCCAACTTGCAGCCGCAATATAATCCCAAAGGGGAAAATAAGAACAAATATCGAAAATCATTCAATTTGCATGATAAAAAAGATAGGTTTATCGTTTATGTAGAGGCTCTCTATAGGCAGTATAAAGACACTAATCATCTCTATTTCTCAGATGATAGCAATACCTATTTTGAACCGGATTTGTATATTATGATGCATGTCGGAACCTTGTATGGCGCACATGCCACCAGCAAGACCGTCAGCGAACTGACCGTTCGGTTGAATAATTTCCAAGACGATAAAAACAAAGATAATAAAGCTATCGCTTTTACTACTCGAAGTACCTATTTGGCGCATTTGCTCACCAATCGTGCTATCGATTATCCATTGGAGAATGATTTGACAGTGCGTAAGATTTATGAAAATACGGAATACTTAACGCCCCTTAACCGTTCCAAATTATCCAATCACATCGGCGTGAATGCGTTGATTTTTCTCAAAGGCAATATTCTTGTGCTGCCAAAGCGCGGCAAGGATGCCACTGTGGCAAAGAATGGTGTAACTGCCAGTATTGCTACACGCTTGAATTTGGAGGCTTATGAAGCTTGTTTCCCAAAAACGGACGAAGGCCAATTGGTCGATGAACACATCATTTCGCAAGCATGCGTGGTGGATAAATTGACTTCGCTACTCATTGACAAGCAATACGAATTGGAAATGAAAGAAGTGATGAAGGAGAAAATGCATTTCTTAGGTCTCTCACGTGACCCCTACGAGGGCGGCAAACCCACCCTCTTCTATTACATCGAACTGGAAATGACCAAAGAGGAATTTATCTCCAAACTCAATCCAACATACGAACCCAAAGGCATTGATGCCGTACACGAATTATTATTCGTGCCTTGGGAGAATGTGGGGATCACAAATTGGGAGGAGAACATCAAAAAACGCGATGCTAATCCGAAAGCAAAAACGCTCTCGGATAGCGAACGGTTGATCCTGGAAGATACAGAATATGATCAATCGCGCTTGCTGCTCAAAAAGCCCGACCATTATAGCTACTCCAAGAAAGAGAAACGCTACATCTGTACTTCCGACGAAATGGAACAACAATTCATTTTCGAGCAGAACCTAATCGCCAACCTGTGGTTCTATGTAAACAAAGACAAAACCGACGATGAAATTCAATCTCAACTATATTGACCGGACATTTTGGTTCTTTTTCACAGCCTTGATTATAGTGGCGATCATCGCGCTTTTCTCGGCCTCGTCCACTCTCGTCTATATGCATCATTCGGCGCTGGGTCCTATCGGTCAACAGATGTTCTTTATTCTGCTGGGCGTCGCCGCGGCGTTTATCATACAATTCATCCCAACCTATTGGGTGCGGTTCGGAGGATATATCTTGCTGGTAATCAGTACTATTTTTGTCTATGCCACCCTCATCCCCCATAATCCGCTGGTGGTCTCCATCAACGGTGCGGCACGGTGGATTCGCATCGCAGGCATCACGTTCCAACCTTCCGAACTCGCCAAACTAAGCCTTATCATCGTCATCGCGGACCAATTAGCGCGCATACGCACCGAAGCGGATAAACAGAAGTATTTTTACCGCACGCTCATCATCACCGCCATCGTCGTTTTGCCGATTATGACGTCCAATCTATCGACCGCGGTGCTCATTGGCGGAATAGTGTTCTGTCTCTGGATACTAGCGCGTATTCCGTGGAAATATACGATGTCGGTAGTCGGCATCGCTATTGTGGTCTTGGCGCTGGGCTACGCCATCGTTGAGTTCGGTTTCGTCCGGCCTCAGCGAGAGATGCACGGTCCCTTCAAACGCGCAACCACGTGGGTGGCACGTATTGACCGACATTTTGTGGATGACGGCGTGTCTAAATACACCCTTACCGATGATAATATCCAGGAAGTTTATGCCGCCGTGGCGATTGCACGCGGAGGCACCACACCGATAGGCGTTCTGCCCGGAAACAGCAAGGAGCGGGACTACCTACCCTTGGCCTTCGCCGATTATATCTTTGCGATCATTGTGGAAGAAAGTGGTTTTATCGGAGCGTTCTTGCTTATCTTCATCTATTTAGCGATTCTCTTCCGAGCTTGCAATGTATCCAGCCGGTATGCAGATATGCCGGCGATGCTAATGACGATGGGCTTGGCGCTGATGATCACTTGTCAAGCGCTTATCTCCATGCTCGTGGCGGTAGGATTAGGTCCGGTCACCGGTCAACCCTTGCCACTCATTTCTCGAGGAGGAACCAGTGTGCTGATCACGTCTATTTATTTTGGCATCATGATGGGTGTTAGTCGCGAGCAACTCGAACTCCGCGACCGCGTCAACGAAACCCTCGAAGAAAGCCTCGACGATGCACCGATTGTAACACTTGAATAATATGAGATACTTAATTTCCGGAGGGGGAACCGGCGGTCATATCTTCCCCGCAGTATCCATTGCAAACGCCTTGAAGGAGTTGGATCCTGAGGCTGAGATTTTGTTTGTTGGTGCACTCGGTCGCATGGAGATGGAGCGCGTGCCGCAAGCAGGGTATAAGATCATCGGTCTGCCCGTTCGGGGCTTTAACCGCGCACAACCGTGGAAGAATATCTCCGTCCTCTGGGACCTGCTGCGTTCGCTCATCCAGGCTCGTAAGATCATCAAAGATTTCCGTCCGGATGTCGGTGTCGGTGTCGGTGGTTATGCCTCCGGTGCTGCTATGTGGGTAGCAGCTAAAATGGGTATTCCTATCTTGCTACAAGAACAAAACGGCTTTGCCGGTGTGACCAATAAGTTGCTCAAAGATAAAGCGGCGAAGATCTGTGTGGCCTATCCGGGCATGGAGAAGTTCTTCCCTGCCGATAAGATTCTGCTCACCGGCAACCCGGTACGACAAAACCTGTTGGAAGGCGTCAAACACCAAACATCAAACATCAAACATCTTTTAATCATCGGCGGTAGTCTGGGTGCACGAACGATTAACGAAGCGGTGCTGGCAGGTCTTGAGCAACTCCAAGCAGCCGGTATTCATGTCGTCTGGCAAACCGGCAAGTACTACTATAAGGGAATTATGGACCAAATCTCCAATCTCCAAGCACCCATCACCAATATAGAAATTCATGAATTCCTCTCTGACATGCCCGACCAATACGCCACGGCGGACCTCGTTATCTCCCGTGCCGGCGCGTCGTCTATCAGCGAGATCTGTCTGCTCGGCAAACCTGCTATCTTAGTACCTTCGCCGAACGTAGCGGAGGACCATCAGACCCATAACGCCATGGCGCTGGTTAACCGCGATGCAGCGATTCTGGTTCGCGATGCCGATGCCGCCGAACAACTCATTCCTACGGCTATCGCAACCATCAACGACCAAGACCTGCTCGCTAAACTACATACCAACGTGCTCCAACTGGCAGAGCGTGACTCCGCCAAACGTATAGCCGAAGAGGTAATGAAACTGGCGCCAAGAAAGGCTTAGTCCTTCTTCAGATACTTAGGATAATTCTTTAGAAACACCCGTACAGCGCGTCCGAGCGAACCTATATAATCGCCTCCGGACGCGTTGGCGTGTCCGCCGCCGCCGAACACTTCATGCGCCATGATATTGACCGGACGGTCACCCTGCGAACGGAAGGAAATCTTAATCACCGGATTCGACGTGCCGGGCTTAGGCGGTTGCTCGCGCATAAAAACCGAATAATACACATCGCTGATCTGCAGCGGCATGTTCACCAAACCTTCCGTGTCACCGGCTTTGTAATGGAACCGCTGCAACTCCTCGTCCGACAGCGTTATCAACGCCATGTGATGCTCCGGGAACAACTGTAATTTACGGTGCAACGCATATCCGATTAACCGCAACCGATCCGGCGAGTATTGATTGAAAACGGCGTTGTAGATCTCGTCCTTGTTAATCCCTGCCCGCAGTAACTGAGCAATCATCTCATAGATATCAGGATTATTGCTATTGAACGCGAAATTGCCCGTATCCGTCATCAATCCCGTATAGAGACAAACGGCTATCTGATTACTGATTACTGAATACTGACTACCGCCGTCTGTACTCGTAATGAACCTATACACCAGTTCGCACGTCGACGTAGAATGCGGATAAGAGAACGCAACCGTTGCAAAATCCGAAGGGTTGAGGTGATGGTCAATCATAATCTTCGGGCATTCGTTCAGGACTATCCGTTCGCCTACGGGACCGATGCGCTTCGGTTCGTTAAAATCCAAACAGATATGCAGATCCGCTTCGGCAATCACTTGGTCTGCTTCCGTTTCATGCCCTTCATACACCAGCACTTCATCCGCCCCGGGCAACCAAGCCAAGAACTCCGGACACGCATTCGGCGTTATCACCGTCACCTTCTGACTACTGACTACTGAATACTCACTACCCTTTACCCAATACTCACTACCCAACCAATGCTTCATTCCCAACGACGAACCCATCGCATCGCCGTCAGGCGCGATATGCGTAAAGATGACGATCCGCTTCGCCTCTGCTATCATCCGCTTCGCCTGTTCTACCTTCGCCAAATCCAATATCTGTTCCATACTTCCAAATTTTGCATGCAAAATTACTACAATTTTTTGACATAAGCAAATTTATTTGCAATTTCTCTTCACTTTTCACTTTTTACCTCTCACCTTTATCTTATGGTTTACATCGTCTTCCAACGATGTGAGGAATCCCTTTTAGTTAATTAGGGTCCCCGACGAAATCATACTGACAGTCAAATGCATTAATTTTATTTCACACATCACACCTCTCAATTAACGCCCCCCTCCACGACCCTTTAACGAGTCGTTTACGAGACTAACACGAGACTATTACGAGACTTCATCGAGTTCACTTTTTGCAAAGTCAAGTTAGCAAAATGAAAGTTTTGGCAGAATTTGGTGACATTTTGTTGCATAAACCAATAATTTGTTGTACCTTTGCGACCGTTTTTGTTGTTTTTTGAAGATATTAGACATTTTTCAGCAATATAAAGTGTTGAATTGACAATATACAACATTAATTAACTTTTTTTATTAACTAAATTTATTTAAGGTATGAAAAGATTTTTATCTTTATTCTGCGCGTTTGCTATCATCTTTAGCGTCAGCGCAGCTCCTGCGAAGCTCGCTTCTCGTTTTGAGCAACCTGTGAAATTTGAGAAGAAAGCTGAATTGCAAAAAAAAACCGCCAAAAAACAAGTTAAGTTCGCTGGTAAACAAATCCAAAATGCGAACGTGTTGAACGTTGTAGAGGCTAAACAATTGGCCAATGGACGTGCCATCAAAAAAGCACCGAAAGCAGCTACAGAGGTAATTGTAAGTGCTATTTACAAAGAGTACTATGCTTCGACTCTTGATGTATGGTATTTATTGTATAACGAGGATCAATCACTCGTTTATGCGTTCGACATCATTCTGCCGGAAGGTCAAGAGGATGTTGAGTTAGGTACAACTTACACCTTGGCAGACATGGATCCAAGTTATAGTACTTGGGGTACGGAACTGTATGTGTCCTATGGATATGGTACTGCTTATGCAGAGGCAACCTTCACCAAAACGGTTGATGCAGAGGGATTTGTGCAAATCGCAGCCACAATCGTTGATGAGAATGGTGATGAGTTCACGTTGACTTATGACGAGGCTAGCGCACCGAAGGCTCCAGAAGGTGGTGAGTTCGAAGCTGATGAAATCTCTGTTTATCATGGTGACACCCTTGTTCAGTATGTATTAACAGATTCAGTAGATCGTCTGGTATTCTACTTCGCCTTTAAGATTGAAGAAGGTGCAGGTGATATCGAGTCAGGCAAGACTTACACTTTTGATGATGCAATCGCTCGCTATTCCGGCATTGCATTTAATGGTACAGAAAGTTTCGATTTCGTTTCTCTCAGCTTTGTTAAAACCGTAGCTGATGACCTTTCTTATGAGATCGCAGCAGAGGGCGTTGATGAAAATGGAAATACTTGGAAAGTAACCGCTTCAAAAGACGCTCCGAAGCTCTCTGAGGAGACCCTGCAACTGAATGGTACGGCAGAGGTTGGTACTTACGCTTCTTATATTGAGGCAGCGGATGCAGATACTACGGTCTATGTAGCGCTGACTCTTTGGACCGATGATCTCGTAGGTGAATGGACCGAGGAAGATCTCTATACATATGGTAGTTACGTGTTCTTTAACGAGGCTTGGTATGTCATTAACAAGGCAGATTTCGCGGTAACCTTCGATGAGGAAGCTAGCCAATTTAAGGTTGCCGGTACATTGGAGACGGAGAATGAGGACGATGATTTAGATCAAATTATCTTTACACTCGACCTTACCCTTGAAGGAGAAGCTCCTGAACCGGCTTCGTCTGAGGAAGTGACCTTCGAAATGAAAGATATGACCGCTGCTATCACTGAGGAATATTGGGATTTGAAGGGTACCGATACGCTTACTGGTTACTTCTTGGAAATCAGAAGTCTTGCTCCGCAAGTGGCTGGTACCTATACCGCGGATGACCTTGATGATTACTGGACATACGTAGGTACAGGCAGTCAGACTTACTTCGATATCAAAGAGGCTGACGTAACAGTAACCTTCGAGAATAATATCCTGGCTGTTGTGGGTACGATGACCTTCGTTGAGGCAAGCTCTAAAGATACCATCTTCGCTACGTTGAACGTAGCCGGTGAGTTCGATCCTTCGCACCTTGAGTATGATGAGAAAGATGATGACTTCATCGTTGACTTCCCGACCTTTGATGCATACTTCGATTATATTGAAGAGGATGGCGTAGTATATGTTCAAGCAACCGATGAGAATAAAAACTCTATCACCCTTGAGTTCCCGGCTGAGGTAGGTACCGAGGCTCTGGCAGCAGGTGAGTATCCTATTGATTTGAGCGGCGAGGTTGGTACAGTAGGTGCAGGTGCCGGCGTTGTGGATGGCTATATACAAGGTTCGTTCGCAGGTATCAGAGGTACACAAGGTATTTCCAATGTTTGGTTCCTCGTTTCCGGTACTGTAACCGTTACTGAAGAGGGTAACATCGTAGTTGATGCGGTTAACTCGTACGATCGTGCTATCAAGTGCACCCTGAGTGCAGCTCAAGGCATTGAGAATGTAGTTCTGACTGAGAAGATTCAGAAAGTCGTTGTGGACGGTGCTGTTTACGTAATCCGTGACAACAAGATGTTCAACGTTCTCGGTACACAAGTTCGTTAATTTAATAGAACACATTTTTTTCAGAAAAGACGTCTTTCGGGGCGTCTTTTCTGTTGTTTGTTTGTTGCATTCTTATAGGGGCGATTACGAGCCGTTTCCGAGTCAACTACGAGCCAACCACGAGCCAACTACGAGAGATAAAGGGGTGTTTATGGTCATAAACCTTGTTTTGTCCATAAAAATCGTTAAAATATTTGTATATTCCAAATATTTGTTGTACCTTTGTACGCTAATTTGGGATATTATGGCTAGAACGGAAATTTCTACAGTAGGAGAATTCGGCTTAATCAAGCGTTTGACCAAAGACTTGAAGCCGGTTCAACCCAGCACAAAGAAAAGTGTGGGGGATGATTGTGCAGTGATGAATTTTGGCTCCTCTCGCGTCCTTATGACTACCGATATGTTGCTGGAGGGCATTCATTTCAATCTCGAATATGTGCCGCTCAAACATCTCGGTTATAAGGCTGCTGTGGTCAATTTCTCCGATATATACGCGATGAACGGTACGCCGACGCAAATCACAGTCAGCCTGGGCGTAAGCAGTAAGTTTTCGTTGGAGGATATAGAAGCGCTCTATTCCGGCATTCGCCTCGCGTGCGAACGCTACCACGTGGACATCGTCGGTGGAGATACTTGTGCATCGATGAACGGTTTGACTATCTCCATCACTTGTTTGGGAATAGTTCAAGAGAAAGACATCGTTTATCGGAATGGCGCTAAGCTGAATGATCTGATTTGCGTGTCCGGTAATCTTGGCACCGCCTATATGGGCCTGCAACTGCTTGAGCGCGAACGGTTAGCACATAAGAATACAGAATACAAAGTACAGACTACAGACGTTATTCCGGCTTTTGAAGGCAAAGAGTATTTGCTGGAGCGCCAACTCAAACCCGAAGCACGGCGAGATATATTGGAGGCGCTGCGCAAAGCGGGAGTTCAACCGACGGCGATGATGGATGTGAGTGACGGACTGTCGTCTGAATTGCTGCATATATGCAGCCAGTCGAACGTGGGTTGTTGCGTGTATGAGGATAAGTTGCCGATTGATTTTGAAGCAGCGGCGCTCGCTGAAGAGATGAACCTCAATATTGTCACTTGTGCGCTGAACGGCGGCGAAGACTACGAATTGCTCTTTACTTGTTCGCTCGATGACTACGAGAAACTGATTCCGATTGATGATCTGTACATCATCGGACATATTACCAAATCTGAGTACGGTTGTAACCTCATCGGCCGTAATGGCGAAGAAATAGGGTTAAAAGCGCAAGGATGGCAAGCGTTCCAAGAATGATGAATATCGCGATTATATTAGCCGGAGGGACGGGAAGTAGAGTAGGCGGAGAGACGCCGAAGCAGTTACTGCCGTTGGTGGATGGACGGAGTGTGTTAGAGCATTCGGTGGATGCGTTTGAGCAGTCGGAAAAGATAGATGAGATCGCTATCGTCATGCACCCTGAGTGGATGGATGAAGCGAAACGGATAATAGAACGCAATCGTTGGAACAAGGTGACGAAGATTATCCCCGGTGGCAACGAACGTTGGGAGAGTTCCTGGCATGCCATCTTGGCATATGAAGCAGTCAGCGATCAGCCGTCAGAAGTCAGCCTTTGGTTCCACGACTGTGCACGGCCGTTCGTTAGCCAACGTATTTTAAGCAATATAGCGGCAGCGCTGGAGGAACACGACGCTGTGACGGTGGCAGTACCCGTGACGGATACGCTGTATAGAGTCGAATGTCAAAAGTCGAAAGTCGAAAGACCAGAGTTAATGGTGAAGAGTATTCCTCCGCGGAGCGAGTTTATGCGCGCGCAGACACCGCAGGCGTTTCGATATGAGGTGGTTTTTGAGGCATATGCGAAAGCGCTCGCGGACGATGAGTTAGCGGCAACAGACGATGCCGGCATCGTACGTAAGTATGCTCCCGCACACAAGATCTATATTGTGCAGGGCGAAGAGGCCAACCGCAAAATAACGTACAAGGAAGATTTGGAATAATGTTAAATGTTTAATGTTTAAGGTTTAATGAACGAACAAACAGTTATACAACGAGCAACGGAGTGTTTGCAAAGGGAGGCACAGGCTATCGAGGCACTGATTCCGCGGATTGATGAGAAGTTCATGCGTGCGGTGGAGATGATTCGTAGTTGCAAAGGCAAAGTGGTAGTAACCGGTGTAGGCAAAAGCGGACATATCGGTTCGAAGATAGCTGCTACCTTGGCTTCTACCGGCACACCGGCGTTCTTCTTGAATCCGCTGGATGCTTATCACGGCGACTTGGGTATGTTAGGCGAGGAGGATATAGTGCTGGCTATCTCTTATTCGGGTGCTACGGAAGAGTTAGTGCGGTTCTTGCCGATTATTCAGGCGAAGAAGATTCCTATTATTGGCATGTCGTCGAAGGAAGACTCGCCTTTGGCTCGCTGCGCCACTATTCATCTGAACATCGCCATTGAGCAAGAGGCTGATCCGCTGAACCTTATTCCTACGGCTTCGACGACAGCTACTCTGGCTTTGGGCGATGCGCTCGCCTGCGCGCTGATTGAGGCTACGCATTTCCAACCGACGGATTTCGCACGTCTGCACCCGGGTGGAGATTTGGGACGTAAGTTGTCGGCGAAAGTGGAGGAAGTGATGTTCACAGAGAACCTGCCGTTTGTCACGCCGGAGATGACGATGGAACAAGCGATTGAGATTGTGACGAAAGGAACGCTGGGAATCGGAATAGTAGTGGAAAGTCAAAAGTCGAAAGATGAAAAATTAGTCGGCATCATCACCGATGGTGATATTAGACGGGCGATGGTGCGGTTAGGACAGGCGTTCTTTGCAACGCCGGTGGCAGATATAATGTCCCGTAACCCCAAGACCATCAGTAAGGATGCAAAGATTGCTGAAGCCGGCGAGAAGATGAACCATCACTCCATCCACACGCTGGTGGTAGTGAAACCGTCGGCTGTCAGTGGTCAGCCATCAGAGGTGGTAGGTGTAGTCGATTCATTTTCGTGCTTGCCCGGAACACGGTTTTATCATTAGATATGAAGGAGTACGATTATTTGATAGTAGGCGCAGGTCTGTACGGGGCGGTGATGGCATACCGGCTGACGCAAGCCGGTAAACGCTGTTTGGTGGTTGATAAGCGTCCGCACGCAGGGGGCAATGTGTATTGTGAGGATGTGCAAGGAATTCATGTGCACACTTACGGCGCGCATATCTTCCATACTTCCAATAAAGAAGTGTGGGATTTTGTGAACCGCTTCGTGCCGTTTAATCGCTACACCAACAGTCCTATAGCGAACTATCGGGGCCAACTCTACAACTTGCCGTTTAACATGAATACTTTCGCCCAGATGTGGGGTGTTACCACTCCGGCTGAGGCGCAGGCGAAGATAGACGAACAACGGGCGGAGGTGCTGGCACAATTAGAGGGACGTGAACCGGCTAACCTCGAAGAACAAGCCTTGGCCTTAGTGGGCAAAGACATCTACGAACGGCTTATCAAAGGCTATACTGAGAAACAATGGAGTCGGCCATGCTCCGAACTGCCGGCGTTCATCATTCGCCGCCTACCGCTACGAATGGTATTTGATAATAATTACTACAACGATTTATACCAAGGTATTCCGATTGGCGGATACAATGTGTTAATTGATAAACTCCTCGAAGGCGCTGAACTCAGACTGAACACGGATTTCTTGGAACACAGAGCCGAATTAGAAGGTTTGGCAGAGCATATCATCTACACCGGCGCGTTAGATGCTTATTTTGACTATCGGTTCGGACATTTGGAGTACCGCACCGTGCGATTTGAGACCGAGTGCTTGCCCATGACCAATTATCAGGGAAATGCGGTGATCAATTATACCGATTCGGAAGTGCCTTATACGCGCGTGATTGAGCATAAGCATTTTGAATTATTCGGTGCAGCGGTAGAGGCTTGTCCGGTGACGGTGGTTAGTCGCGAGTATTCGATGGAGTGGAAGCCCGGCATGGAACCCTATTATCCCGTTAACGACGACAAGAACAGTTGCCTTTATGCGCAGTACAAAGCCTTGGCAGACCAAGAGAAGAAGGTGCATTTTGGCGGGCGGTTAGCGGAGTATAAATACTACGACATGCATGTGATAGTAGAAAAAGCGCTTGCGGTGGACATAAGCGATTTGGATAAAGAATGAACGAGTGAAGGAATGAAGGAGATAAAGTTATTTTTGACGGATGTAGACGGTTGTCTGACTGACGGAGGGATGTATTACTCCGCCGAAGGCGATGTGATGAAGCGTTTCTGCGTGTATGACGGCATGGGCATGGTGCGGCTGCAACAGGTCGGTATTCCTTGTGGTATCTTGACGAGCGAGAACAGTCCGATTGTAAAGGCGCGCGCAGAGAAACTCCAGCTCCGTTATCTCTATCTCGGCGTCGGTAGTCGCGTTAATCCCAATTGCCTGACCAAACTCCAAGCGGCGCAAGAGATATGCGCAGAAATGGAAATTAGTTTGGAGGAGGTTTGTTTTGTGGGCGATGATATCAATGATGTTGAGTTATTAGAGGCTGTCGGTTATTCTTGTTGTCCGCCGAATGCTCGACCGGAAGTGCTGGCTATACCCGGAATACGCGTGCTGAAGACCCCTGGCGGCCACGGCGCCATACGAGAGATATGTGACGAATTGCTTAGGCAATGAGTAGGAAATGAGTAGGGAACGCCAAGGGTAATGGCTAACGAACGATTAACGAATATTTAACCAATCACTAACGGTTGTGTAAAGGTTCATGGGAGAGGTGAGTGGTGAAAGGATAAAAATGACATTGCATTATTTGCACTATCTGCACTTTTGAGGACGAAAGTGCAAAAAGTGCAGAAAGTGCAGAGCAATTTTTTGATAGAAGAGAAAAATAAAGGAGATATGACTAAATTTTCCATTATAGTACCTGTTTACAATCGCCCGGATGAAGTGGCGGAGTTGTTGGATAGTTTGACCAAACAAACGGATAAGGGCTTTGAAGTGCTGATCATCGAGGATGGTTCGAGTGTGCCATGTGAGGATATATGCAAGCAGTACGAGAAGCAACTGGATTTGCACTATTATTTCAAACCCAATTCCGGTCGTAGTGAGACTCGTAATTACGGAATAGAACGCGCGAATGGCGATTGGTTCATCATCTATGATTCGGATGTGATTGTTCCGCCGCAGTATATAGCTACTGTGCGGGCAGAGCTGGAAGCGCATCCCGAGGTGGACTGTTACGGCGGACCGGATGCAGCAGATGCCAGTTTCAGCGACGTGCAGAAAGCGATTAACTACTCGATGACATCCATCATGACAACCGGTGGTATTCGTGGGGGAATGAAAAATAAGGACAAATTCTCACCACGGTCCTTCAATATGGGTATCTCGCGTAAATGCTTCGAGGCCGTAGGCGGGTATAAGAATATGATTGGCGAAGATATCGATTTGTCGATTCGTATCCAACAGGCTGGATTCAAAACAACCTTGATACCTGAAGCATATGTGTACCACAAACGGAGAGTGGATTTAAAGAAGTTCTTCTGGCAAGTGAACACTTTCGGCAAAGGACGTGTGTTACTGGGAGAGATGCATCCGGGATCGATGAAATTGGTTCATTTGCTGCCTGCGGCGTTTGTGATGGGTAACATCGCCTTGGTTTTGCTGGCATTTTGGTCACCATGGTTCTTGTTACCTATTGGGTTGTATGTATTAGGATTATTTGTTGAGTCGCTGATCAAGAATCGATCAGTCAAAATAGCGTTGCTGTCGATTGTAGCAGCATACATGCAATTGTTCGGTTACGGAACCGGTTTTTTAGGCGAGTGTATTACACATAAAGCAAGAAAGAAAAAACAAGAAGAATTATATAAATAACATCGATATGAAGAAAATTTTAGTAACTGGAGGAGCTGGTTTTTTAGGCTCGCACTTGTGCGAAGCGTTGCTCAAACAGGGTAATGAAGTAATCTGTATGGACAATTATTTCACAGGTAGCAAGTCCAATATTGTTCATCTGTTAGATAATCCGTATTTTGAGTTATACCGTCATGACGTGACAATGCCTGCGCATGTGGAGGTAGATGAGATTTACAACTTGGCATGTCCCGCCTCGCCTATTCATTACCAATATGACCCTATCAAGACGATTCAGACGTCCATCATGGGTGCGATTAATATGTTAGGCATCGCGAAACGTACGGGCGCGAAGATCTTGCAAGCATCGACGAGCGAAGTATACGGCGATCCGCATGTGCATCCGCAACCCGAAGAATACTGGGGCAATGTGAACCCGATAGGTATCCGTTCGTGTTATGACGAAGGAAAACGTTGTGCGGAGACATTATTCTTTGATTATTATCGCCAGAATGGTGTGCGGATTAAGGTAATTCGTATCTTCAATACCTACGGTCCGAATATGCACCCGAATGACGGTCGTGTAGTGTCGAACTTCATTGTTCAGGCGCTGAAGGGCAAGGATATCACTATTTATGGCGACGGTAGTCAGACGCGCTCTTTCTGTTATTGCGATGATTTGATTCGCGGTATGATAGCGATGATGGGAACAGATGACAGTATTACGGGCCCGATTAATCTGGGTAACCCGCATGAGTTTACCATTAAGCAATTAGCGGAACTGGTAATTGAACTGACAGGCGCTCCTTCCAAAATCATCTACGAACCCCTTCCGTCCGATGACCCAACACAACGTCAACCAATCATCGACAAGGCGAAGGAGATCTTGGGCTGGGAACCGACCATTCAGCTTCGCGAAGGACTCATCAAAACCATTGAGTATTTTGACAAGAAATTGAAGAGCGAGTGACTGTCTCCGGGAACTCAAGAGCCTCAAGCAAATTTTTAAAAGAAGAGAAAAATTAAGGAGAGATGAAAGTAATAACATTTGGTGTGTTTGATTTATTGCATATCGGACATATTCTTCTGTTTCAACACATTAAGGAGTTGGCAGAAGATGTGCACTTGGTAGTCGCAGTGCAAGACGATGATACAATCAAGAAGTACAAACCACAAGCGGAGATAGTTAATAATCTTCAGCAAAGAATGTATATGGTTGGTGCTTTGCGTTTTGTGGATGAAGTTGTTGTATATAGTGATGTTGATAGAGACATCACAACATTTGATTTTGATGTATTTGCAAAAGGACCGGATCAAAATCATGCGGGTTTTCAAGCTGCGACAAAATGGTGTGAGGCAAATGGAAAGAAAGTTGTGACTATTCCAAGGACAGAGGGAATATCTTCAACTATTTTAAGAAAATCTTATTTGAAGTAATAGAGTTGTGAATATTAAGGAAAAGTTTAAGCAATTTGTCGGAATCTCATTCTGGGATAGCGTTTATAAAATGTTTACCTTCCGCGATTTCTTTATTGCGGCTTTTCCTGCTTGCTTGTTGCGCAAAGTGGCGAGAGTTCGGGAAATGCAGCAACGCAAGATAGAACAACTTCGCACACAAGAGAAATGCCGTGTAGCGTTTTTTCTGCAAACACCATCTGTATGGAAATATGATACGCTTTATCGAAAATTAGGGGAATCGGATAATTTTGAGCCGATAGTAGTTATTTCTCCGTATAATGTTCATATCAATTATGACAAGCAAGAGTGTTTTCGAGTAATGAAGCAGACAGAGGACTTTGCTCGTGAACGTGGATATAACTATGTAAGCGCGTATGATTGGAAAAACCTTAAATGGCGCAATATAAAGAAAATCTACAAACCAGACATTGTATTTTTTACTAAGCCATATAAGGATACTCTTCGTGCATATCATATTTATAATTTTTTAGACGCTCTAACTCTTTACGTTCCATATAGCATGAATAATTCGAAAATGTTCCATAATAATTATGGTTTACCTTTTCAATCTCTCTTATGGAAATTATTATTGGAAACAGATTATCATAAGCATTATGCAGAGATGTATGAAAAATGTGGTGGGGAGAACGTTGAAGTAGTAGGTGCATTAGTAATGGAGAAGTTGATGCAAGCGGACTATAAACCGGAAGACGTGTGGAAACCGCTGGTAAAGAAAAAGAAAAGGATTATTTGGGCACCACACCATACTGTAGATTACCTTTTTAACTCATCTAATTTTTTGATTTATTGCGAGGATATGCTGCGGTTGGCAGAGGAATATAAGGATGAAGTGCAGTTCGCTTTTAAACCCCATCCTGTACTCAAATTCAAACTCATTAATATATGGGGATTGGATAAAACAGAAGCATATTATAATCGATGGGCAAGCATGGAAAACGGACAGATAGAGCAAGGGGATTATATTGATTTATTCAAGACATCGGACGCTATGATTCACGATAGTATTTCTTTCATGACAGAGTATTTGTTTGCCCAGAAACCAGTACTTTTTCAAATTCGTAATGAAAAATTGAGAGATGAATTCAATGTCTTTGGGCAGTTGTGTCTGGAACAGCATTATCATGCACACTCAATAGAAGAAACAGAGCAATTCATTCGTGAGGTGGTGATTGCAGGCAAAGACCCAAAGAAAGAAGAACGGGAGCAGTTCTACAAGCAGTATTTATATCCGAAGGATGGAGTAATGCCGTCTGAGAAGATATTTGATATATTAAAAACAGCAATCGGGAAATAATTAGTATATTATATATTATATGAAGCAAATCAATTGGAAACAGATTTGGCAGCAATTGTGGCCGCATATAGTGGCTATACTTGTTTTTGTCTTGCTGTGTGTGGTGTATTTTGCACCGGAATTCTTTGAGAACAAGCAATTACCGCAAGGCGATGTGATTAGTGCTATTGGAATGGGTCAAGATGGACGGGATTATCATGAACAAAGTGGAGAATATGCACACTGGTCGAATGCTATGTTTGGCGGTATGCCGCATAATATGACATATACGGAAGGATCCAAAAGCATTTTTAGCCGTGTAGAAAGGTTTTTCCAATTGTGGCTTCCGAGACACACGGCTGCTCCGTTATTTTTGTACTTATTGGGCTTTTATATTTTTATGCTTAGTGTAGGGTGTAGCCCTTGGTTAAGTATAGTGGGAGCGCTTGCTTTTGCGTTTGCATCCTATAATATAGTTATCATTGATGCCGGACATATTAATAAGTGTTTGGTGATAGCTACCATGCCTGCCATTTTAGGTGGCATTATGTTATGTTATCGCAAACGCTACGTGGTGGGAATAATAGTCACTTTGGTGGCGTTGGGACTGGATGTGTGTTGGAGTCACCAACAGATTTCGTATTATCTAATTCTGATGATAATTCCTTTGGCCATTGCCTATTTTGTTGCAGCGATTTATGCAAAGACGATAAGGGATTTCTTTATTGCATCTGCTATTTTATTGGGCGTGGCCGTATTGGCTATTGCACCGGCAGCCGATAAACTCATTCCTACGATGGATTACTCGAAGGAGACCATGCGAGGAGGGGCAGTACTGCACGGAGCAGCTGATAGTGAAGCGGGTAAATCTGGGCTGAATAGAGATTATGCTTTTATGTGGAGTTATGGCAAAGCAGAAACAATGACACTGCTTATCCCGAATTTCTATGGAGGTAGTAGCAACTATCCATTAGGTGAGAATAGCGAAATGTACCGCACCATTAAGAAATATGCCGGTTCTTCGCAAGCGAAGCAATTTGTTAAGTCTGCTCCGACTTATTGGGGAGATCAGCCGTTTACATCCGGCCCGGTCTATGCAGGAGCGATTATCTGTTTCCTCTTTATCTTAGGTCTGCTCGTTGTTCCACAAAAAGAACGTTGGTGGTTATTGGTTGCGGCTATTATTGGTATTGTAATGTCTTGGGGACGAAATTTCCCGAGTTTGAATAACTGGCTTTTTGACCACCTGCCTTTGTACAATAAGTTCCGTACACCCAGTATGGCACTTGTGATGACAACAACAGCTATGGCGATGATGGCCATGTTGGCCTTGAAAGAGACGATTGAGCGACACGTGACACTGAAACAGGTAGGAATCGCCAGTGGTGTGTCTATGGGCTTGTGTTTGCTATTTGTCTTATTCCCTGGGATTGCGGGTTCATTTTCGGCCAAGATTGATGCACAGATGCCTGACTGGTTGACGACTGCATTGGTTGCTGACCGCCGTCATATGTTAACTACAGATGCATGGCGTTCGTTGCTATTCATTCTTTTGGGCTGCGGCGCATTGTTAGCATATCTCAAGTGGGATAAAATGAAACAAGGATGGCTGATTGCGATTCTCAGTGTGCTCGTTCTTACAGATCTGTGGGCGGTGGATAAACATTTCTTAAATGATGGCCATTTTATACCAAAGAAACAGCATGTATGGACACCGACTGAAGCTGATGAACAGATTTTGATGGACACCGATCCGGACTACCGCGTACTCAATTTAACGTCCAATACGTTTAATGAGTCACGCACGAGTTATTATCACAAGTCGATAGGAGGTTATAGCCCGGCTAAGTTACGTAGGTATCAGGATATTATTGATTATTATCTGTCAGGGCGCATCAATATGAATGTGATCAATATGCTCAATACGCGCTATGTGATTACTAAACAAGGAGTACAATATAATCCTGAGGCTTTTGGAAATGCATGGTTTGTGAATGATATAGAATGGGTGAATACACCGAATGAAGAGATAGCGGCTATCGGCGATGCAGATTTGCGGAAAGTGGCATTTGTGGATACCTGTTGGCGTAGCAAAGTTAAAGGCTCAGTATCCATGACACAACCGGCTTCTATTGAGTTAACCAATTATGCGAATCCTGGCAATCTGTTCTATGAGAGCGAGAGCGCAGAGGATGGTTTAGCTATATTCTCGGAGGTATACTACAAGACTTGGCGTGCGTTTGTAGATGGTGAGGAAGTTCCTGTTCTTCGTGCTGATTACATCCTCCGTGCGATAGCGGTTCCAGCAGGAAAGCATTCAATCGAGTTCCGTTGTAAAGATGAGTTATTGGTAAAGACGCAAATGTGGTCTATTGTGGCTTCTATCCTGATTGTATTACTTATTATTTCATTGTTAATCTTCCGTAAGAAGATTGAGAAAGAATGAACTTGTTAACAATAAATAGTTTTGATTGTTCCGCGCAGTCTTCGGGAGGAGTGAACCAAACAACGGTAATCCTTACCCGTTATTTTACGCATCAGTGTGGAATAAACTGCTATTTGGGTTTCTTTGAGAATAACCTGCCACAATTTGAACCCCTACCTGAGTTCAAGGGACGTATATTGCTTAATTGTCGTTTTGAAGAAAAGGCTTTTGAGGCATTCTTGCGCACGAATCAGATTGATATCGTGCAGGTGAACTTCCTTAAGAAGCACAACCTTAAAACTATTCCACAGATATACAAGATTGCGCATCAGTGTGGAGCAAAAGTGATTTATGCATTTCATATGTGCCCGGGCTTTCAAAGCGTGACTTATGGTTCTTGGGAGCGCGTCAAATATGGTTGGCTTCATCATGACAATGCCATTGAGGAAACGAAGAAATGGATCCTCACGCAAACGAAATGGTTTTGGGGAGGATTGGCAAGACGTATATTGCAGCCCAAATATCGTGTGCCGCTTGATAGTTGCGACAAACTAGTTGTGTTGTCCAAATATTATTTTGATACTTATGCATATTTTGCCGACACGAAGCCCAATAATAAAATGACGGCGATAGGAAATGCACTTCGTTTCAATGAATATGCTTCAAAACAAGACATTGAGAAAAAAGAGAAAACAATACTTGTTGTGGCACGCTTTGATGAATATATAAAACGAGTATCATTGCAACTACGTGCATGGAAACAGATTTGTGACGATTCTCAATTTGCGGATTGGAAATTCCAAATAGTTGGAGACGGACGAGATAAGGATTTTTATAAATACCTCGTGCGGAAGTGGAATTTGCCGCGTGTTGAATTTACCGGTAGACAGGATCCTAAAGAGTATTATCGAAAAGCCTCTCTTTTCCTTATGACCAGTACAGCTGAAGGATGGGGTATGGTGTTAACAGAAGCACAACAAATGGGAGTGCCTATTATAGCAATGGATTCATATGGTGCTCTGCATGATATCATCGAAAATGGGGTAAATGGTCGCATTGTGCCGAATGATGATTTGAAAGCGTTTCAGGCAGCTATAAAAGAACTTATGCTCAATGATGGTTTGCGCCAAAAAATGGCTATAACCTCTGTGAAGTTAAGTAAGCGATTTGAAATTGAAAAAATATTACAAAAATGGTTGCAATTATTTAATGAAACGTTTAAAACATCTAAATAATTTACATATGAAAGTAAATATTCCTATAGTAATAGTACATACGGGGGATAGTTTTTATTTGGAACCTGTTTTATGTCAGGCTCGTAAATCTAATCCTGATAGTCATATTTATTTAATCAGCGATGAATCTACTAATCATTATGATTTTATAGAACATATCAATATATCCGATTATTTTACTTCTGCTGAAGAGTTTAAGAAAGTTTATGTTCATATGTCTATAAATCCATATCACTATGAGTTGTACTGTTTTTTAAGATGGTTTGTTATTTTAGATTTTGTGACTAAGCATAATATATCACATTTTCTTTGTATAGATTCTGATGTGATGTTATATTGTAACGTAGATGAAGTGTTTGGGAAATGGATTGATTATGATATGACAACGTGCCAAATTATTGGACCTCAATATACCTTATTTAATAAAGATTCCCTGAAAAAATTCTGCAAATATATATATGATCACTATGCAGAAAAGGACGGCTTGGAAGAGGTGCGTTATTGGCATACTAAAGGAGGTATTTCAGACATGAAGTTCTTTATGTATTATAGTGAGCAACCCAATATTCGTGTTTTTGATACAGCGCAAGTTATAGATGGGACGTGCTTTGATTATAATATGAAAATACCTCAAGGATTCGAAAAAAAAGGTAGATTAAAAAAATTATATTGGCGTGACGGCATTCCATATTGTAAAAGTGTGAATAGTGGAGAATATATCCGCATGAATGGATTGCATTTTCAAGGAGGAGTAAAACATCATTTATATAAGTACATATATCGCGCTAATAAAGAGTCGCTTATGGATGTTTTTTGCGGCGCTATCAAATGGTATCTTAATCCAAAGCGTTTACAAAGTCGTATTCAGGAACTGAAAAAAATTGTATCCAACAAAGAGATGCTTATCTACTTTGTCAAAATGAGAATATTTTGGCGGTTTCATAAGGAGTTCAAAAATTAAATTATCAAATGATATCCATCATCACCATCACCTATAACGCAGAAAAATGGTTGGAGCGCACGATGAAGAGTGTGCTGGCGCAGACATGTAAAGACTATGAGTATATCATCGTAGATGGAGCATCGAAGGATGGTACAGTAGATATAATCAAACGTCTCGAACCGCAATTCAAAGGACGCTTGTCTTGGAAGTCCGAACCGGACAAGGGTCTTTACGATGCAATGAATAAGGGTATCGCACGGGCAAAGGGAGACTTCCTTTGGTTTATGAATGCAGGGGATGAGATATATGCACCGGATACACTTGCGCATATAGTGGCTGCGGCTAAAGATGATACCGATATTGTCTATGGTAAGGCGTGTATCGTGAATGCAGAAGGAGTAAAAGTGAGTGAGCATCATAAGCCGACACCTCCCAATTTGCAGCGCAAACATTTCTTGAACGGACTGGTGGTGAGCCATCAGGCTATTTTGGTGCGCCGTTCGATAGCAGGAGAATATAATACCGCTTATCGCATCTCGGCAGACTACGATTGGGTGATTAGAGCTGTAACTGCTTCTCGTAAGAATACGTTTTTAGATGAATATGTCTGTAAGTTCCTCACAGAGGGCGTGAGCCAAAAACAAAGAAAACGCTCATGGATAGAGCGCTTTCATATCATGCGTGCACACTTTGGGATTTTCCGTACCCTGTGGGCACATTTTATCATAGTGCTTAAATATCCTTTCTCGATCAAGTATTAGGACTTGATTATCTTTCTGATTTCACAGAGTTCTTCTTTAACGTGGAGGAGGATGTCTAGGGCGGAATGACGCTCATCGGAGTGCTTGGCATTGGAGGACAGTTCGCGGCGGATGGCATCAATGCGGGTTATATGCAACTCATCGCGGATGTATTTGATGCGTTTGATGAGTTCTTGGTCTTCCGCTGTGTAATAGCGGTTTCCGTGTCGATCTTTGCGTGGGTTCAGTTGTTCGAACTGCTGCTCCCAATACCGCAAGGTAGAGGCAGGAATGCCTGTCTCGGCGATCGTGTCGCGCATGGAGTAATATCTTTTGCTTTCACTCATTATTTACAAATCTTTAGTTTCTTACCAGCGCGGATCATATCGTTTGTTAATCCGTTCCATTGCTTGAGTTGTTTGACGGAACAATGGAATTTCTTCGCGATGGTGCTGAGGCTGTCGCCGTTTTTAATGGTGTAATACGTGACGCCATTGACGCGGTAAGCACCGGTGATGGAGGTCACTTTCGCGAGGTCTATTTCTGCGCGACGATTATGGATAAGGCTGTCCGCTTTATAGGCCAAAATCGTATCCTGCATATCTATGAATAGCCCTGTTTTTTCAGCCGGCAAGCAAAGGGCATAAGTACTTCCGCCCGGCAGGATATCCCTTGAGTACTGCGGGTTGAGGCGTCGTAGTTCGTTCATATCGATGCCTAAGTTCTCGCTTACTTGCTGCAGGTGCATGCGTTGTGCGGTGCGAATAGTGTCGGTGAGCATTGTTTTCTCAATTGGCGCCTTGCAGATACCATGTTCCTCTCCGTAGTTCATCGCGTAGTTGGCGGCGATGAAGATAGGCACATAATTGCGCGTCTCGCGAGGCAGGTACGGATAAATAGACCAGAAATCGCGTTTGCCGCCTGCCCGACGAATGGCTTTGTTGACATTCCCACTACCGCAGTTATACGCCGCGATGACGAGGTTCCAATCGTTATAAACGGAGAACATCGAACAGAGGAACCGACAGGCCGCTTCGGTGGATTTGATAGGGTCCATTCGTTCGTCTACCAGCGAGTTGATCTCCAGCCCGAAGAGTTTGCCTGTGGCAGGCATAAACTGCCATAAACCTGCTGCGCCTACATGCGAACGGGCCATTGGATTGAGCGCCGATTCGATGACCGGCAGGTACTTGAGTTCGTAGGGTAAGTTATACCGTCCCAAAGCTTCTTCGAAGATCGGGAAGTAATACTCACCTATCCGCATCAGGCGTGCCACTTGCTTGGGGTTGCGCCTCACGTACCTTAATATAAACGCGCGCACGCGTTCGTTATAGGGCAGTTCGATGACGCAAGGCAGTGCTTGCAGTCGCGCTTTATAAACCGAATCGGGCAGGGTAGTGGTATCATGAATGGCCACACACTCGCTGGTATCTATCCATGCGAGGGACCATTCCAAGGTTCGCCATTCGATGTCGGTCACCGAGGCAGTGTCGATCCAAAACCGGTGCATTGTCGGTCCAACTACGAGAGATAAGGAATCTAAACTATCCTCCATCTCCATCGGTAGCAGTTCGAGCGACTCGACGCTCATAGTGTCGATGCTTGTTGTATCGACGGCGAGGCTATCGGTGGCTATTTCTTGTGCTTGGCTCATTAGGCCCACACACAAAGCAAAAACTATTAAGAGGTTCTTTTTCAAAATTGTATGGCTAATTTGACTTCAGCGCTTTGCTGGCGCTGGGCATCGTAATAAATCTGTGGTTCTATGTTGATGGACAGGTCGGGCGAGATATCATAATCGAAGAGCTGGGCATCGACGTACGCATCAATGAGTGAGAGGGCATAAACGATCACTGTCGCCAGAATCGAATAATCTCGGTATCGCCGGAAGGTGCTCTGCCGGTTCTTGAGGGTGTTCATCCACGTTGAGGCGCCGCCTACATTGGCTAGTGTGTAGCCATCCGGAATAACGGCTATATAGGTCTTGGACGCGTCTTCCGTCACCGTACCGGCTTGCACATCGTTGTATAAATCGAGATAGGCGGTTTTATAACTGCTGTAGCGACCTTGGGTCCAACTGATAGCATATCCGCAGCCCATGAACGCACCGTACACAATCGGCAGTTTCCAGTAGGACTTGTTGTACATCTGTCCTGCGCCGGGGAAAATAGCTCCTAACCACACGGCTTTGATGGCGTCGGGTTTCTTCGTCAGGTCCACATAGTACTTATAATCCGATTCCTCCGATTGGGTGGTATCAGGGATAAAATGCACCTCGCCGTGCTGCGCGCGGAGCGTCAGCGGCAAGAGCAACAGTACTATGAACCAATAATGTCTCAACTCAGTCTATCTACTATTTGTTGCAATTCGTCCTCCGAGGTAAACGCAATAGTCACTTTGCCTTCCTGCACTTTTACTTTGAGTCCCAAGGCTTTGCTTAAATGGCGTTGTACGGTCTCGTAGGGGTTCTCGGCTTTAGTTTTCTTCTTGGGTTTGTCGGTTTTGGACTCTTGCGCTAACTCTTCCACTTTACGCACGGATAGTCCTTCGCGAAGGATGCGCTGGTAGAGTTCCAACTGACGCTCCGTGGAAGGGGAGGCAAGGATAGCACGGGCGTGTCCCATCTCCAACTTACGCTCTTTGATACCCATTTGTATCTCTGCCGGTAGTTTGAGCAGACGCAAATAGTTAGCTACCGTAGCGCGTTTCTTTCCTACGCGTTCGGACATCCGTTCTTGCGTCAGGTTATACTCATCCATCAATCGTTGGTAAGCAAGGGCAATCTCAATCGCATCCAAATCTTCACGCTGGATATTTTCAATCAGCGCCCATTCCATCACTTGCTCATCCTTGGCTGTGCGGATATAGGCAGGGATACGTTCCAGACCTGCCATCTTACTGGCTCTAAAACGTCGTTCACCGGCGATGATCATATAGGTGCCATCTCCGTTGTCACGCAGCGTGATAGGCGAAATGACGCCGTGCTCGCGGATGGAGTCGGCTAACTCGTTCAGCGATTCTTCGTCAAAGGTACGGCGAGGCTGATCGGGGTTGGCCACTATCTGA
>Ga0265301_10001091_pt1 | contig 36747 bp, 48 predicted proteins | sample AusTroGonzalo_MG_2_FD_193488 | JGI IMG/M metagenome (GOLD analysis project Ga0265301, IMG submission 193488) | Bovine rumen microbial communities from tropical cattle in Woodstock, Queensland, Australia - Gonzalo_04 | ecosystem: Host-associated > Mammals > Digestive system > Stomach > Rumen ...
CTTTCATACGCCCTCCTCCTGACATTAGGTCGTAGCTGCCGCAGTCGGTAAATAGACCGTGGAAGTCCAGCCGTTATATGTGGTGCTGTCAGAGTTCTCACCAGCCTCAGCCTTGACAATATCTGCGCTCAATCCTGATACATAAATTGATTTAGCTTCAATGTTGATAGTTTCGGTCTGCGGTTCGATGGACTCGCCTTTTGTCGTTCCGGCGTCTGCCGCCCTTGTTGCCGTGCAGTTATACATAACGTGCTTAGTTGCCTTGACGTCGCCCTCAAACTGGAACAGCAACGCAAAATGAACGATTGCGCTGTTCATGTTCTCAACAAGAATGTTCTTGGTATCTTTGATCATACCGAGAACGTCCCTTTTGAAGCTGTCCGGGATTCGTGCGAGTTCAAGTGTGCCAGAGTAGCCGTTGTTTCCGTTGCCTACCCAGTAAGCGATGTTGTCAGCATAAAATGTTGTATTATCGCCCTGCGGTTCAAGAGAAATAGAAACAGCACCCGGCAAAGCTACGGGCGTGCCATACGTTGCAGAGTTGTCACTCGCAAGCGTAGCAACGGCGTAGTAGCAGTTTTTAATGCCGTATTTAATTTTGTTAGCCATTTGTTTCCTCCGTGATGATTACATCAGTTTCGTAAATCACTTCTTGCATTCGTTCGCTGTCCAGATATTCTTCGTCCCTTGTGTAAACAAGGCCATTAGAAGAAAGGACAGCCTCAACGGCTGCCTCAAGTGTGAAATCTTTGTTATCGGTGTATAGCTCGACTATTAAGTGCTCTATCTTCTGATAGTTCGTGTTGTCGGCTAACACGTCATTACTGTTTGAGTAGAAAAAACAAATAAATGGTGGTTGCTGTGGCGTATCATCCGGGAATTGGTAATAAGCTGTCGGAATTGTCGTGCTTGTATCCAACGGGATGGTACACAGCATGGTTTTTACTTGTGCGTATGTCATAATGCCGCCTTTAATTCTTTCATAATGTTCTGTTCGATTTCGTCCTCTACGGCTGCGATGTGTTCGTGTGCCGGAGTCGGTCTGAATGTGCGGCCAGTTCCATTTCTTGTAACGTGCCCATATTCCAACAAATGCGGGAGTCCAGGCTGTGAACTGTTGTAAATTGTGCCTTGTGCTGATAACCGCCCTGTTTCAAAACGTGACGTCCAGCCTTTCGCATATTTCTTACCACCGACAGCACCTTGAGCGTTCGCTTTGACTTGCTTCGCCCCGGCTTTCGTGACTTTCTTCACGGCTTCTTGCATATCCTTGTTGACGTCTTCTTTGTACTCATCAAGGATTTTTTTGCACGCTTTCTCGAAATCAAACGCCATTTGTACCGCCTTTCCGTTCGGCGTAGAGTTCTATCACGTCAGAACGTCCCTTGTATGCTCGGTAAATGCCGTAAGTCTTGCCCTTGTACTTGACGATCCGCTCGCCTTGGTAGTCTGCAAAGAACATCGTAAATTCATACTCCGGGTTCAGACCGTTGCGCCCGCCCTCGAAAAACTCGGCACGGGTGACGGAATTTACCTGTGCGAAGACGTCACGCTCTGATGTGGTAGCCTTCCATACTCCGTTGGCGTCCTGCGTTTGGGTTTCGCTGATTAAAGTGATAACTTCGCTTCTGTCCATTTAATCACCCCAGTCTGTGAAGCCTGTGCAAGTCGCAAGCTGGGCTTTCTGTTCGTCATAGGAGCGTTTTAATCTGTCGTAGTCATCCGGCTGACCGAAGTGCATGAGAAAGTATGTAATCTCGGCCTGAGTCACCAACGGGCTGACCGTTTCGGGGATTTCCACGCCCGCAACGCCTAAGTCAAGCGCAGCCGTTTCCAACAGGTCAGAAATCTGAACATCAAAGGCATTCGTTGTGATACGTCCGGCAAGTTTAGCCTTTTCAAGTAATGTGCTGTTTACCATTTATTCATCCTCTTTTCCATCGTTGTAGGCTTCAAAGAATTTACGAGTCACGATACACGACCCAACATGACCCAGTTCGATGTCTGAATCGCACCAGATGTCATATCCGCACTCCCTCGCCCGCCAGCAAAAAGCAACGTCTTCACCGAATCCGACCATGGGGTCGAACATCAGACCTTGAAACTTCGCCGCTACGCTGAGAAGCACGTCTGTTGACATCAGTACACCAGCAAAACCACACCCGCCTACTTTGAATCGTCCGTCTGGGACGGAAAGAAGTGCAGTATAACTTGCTCCCCTCTCCATCTTCTCCAAACGGTCAAATAAGCATGGCGTATACGGTGGTTTACGTCTGAAACAGACAGCCGTCAGAAAGTCAATATCGTTTTCGGTGCAGACCTTCAACATCCTCTGCAAAAGGTCCGGGCCGAATACCATGTCAGAGTCTAACCATAAAACATAGTCAGCCTCAGCCTTGATTGCCTGACGTGCGAGTGAGTTCCGTGCGTTGTATACCAGTGAGCCAACTTCAAAACCTATCATGGTGTCCCCCGCTCTCTGTAGAAGCGCAAGCGACTGACAGAACAGAGCGGGGACGGTATCCAACGATGGTACTGCTATAAATACTTTCAATGCTTGCCCTCCCTATGAAAGATTAGTGTACGATCTTGCAGAATGCTTTCGGTGCTACTACTGCATGACCGACATACTCACGACCCAGGATACGGATGAGGTCATATTCCATCTTGGTCTTGTCATCGAACTTGATTTCGATTTCCTGACCGTTCGGGAAGTTCGCCTGTACGCCGAGACCAAGGTCGCCAACGATTGCGTAAGTCACGCCAGTGGTGGCTGCGCTGAATGCTTTGATGGAGTCATTGAATACTACCGGCAGTCCCTCAAACGGATCGTAGCCGTAGTTTCCGGCGGCCTGTGCTGCTTTGAATGATCCCCAAGTCTGCTTATTCATCATGATGACCGGATTAACAGCTTCGTCAGACAGCTCTGCGAGTGCCTGTGCTACCAGTCCCAGAGTTACGGTTGTACTGGTGATTTTCGGAACAGCCGGGAGGCTGGTTGCGCTCTGAGTGCCGCAAGCCTCGATGTCAAGGATGATTTCGTCAGCCAGTTTCTTTGCGATTCTGTAGGTCAGTTCATCATAGATGTAATCCAGGAACGCCTCGCCCTTCATGTCATAAACTTCATCAGAGATGGAGATCCATTTCTTGATGGATTCCGGGACAAGGTTTACGATTCCCAGAGTCAGGGACTCTTCTGTTACTGCCTGGTTCGCAGCTTCGGTATGTACATAAGCTCCATCGCCGGAGATTTCATAACCGATTTTCACGTTGCCTTTAAGGAATGTCTTTCTTACACGGCTGGTGATACCCTCACGCTCCCAAGCGGTTCTTACGCGATCCTCAGCGTAGGAAGCTACCGGGACAGAGCCGGATACGTTCTCGGTAAGCAGTGCGCGGCATTCTGCGTCGTTGCCAGTTTTGATATACTCTGCATAAGCCAGGTTGTACTCGTGGCTCGCTCTTACTTCAGCGTTTGTCATTGTATTTTTCTCCTCTGTTACTTCAAATGTCTGTACGGTTTCGCCCTCGCCAGTAGCGACAGCGGCGCGGATTTCTGCACGTTTGGCTTCGTCCGCTTTTCTGTTTTCGAGTTCCTCATTGATAGCGCGGATTTCGGTTTCCAGTTCGTCAAGGTTGGCGTCTTCTGCCTCTGCCTCAGTCACGATCTGATTCTTGCGCTCGTTGAGTTCTTCGATGTTCATTTCTTTGAGTTCCATAATTAAACCTCGCTCAATAACTTGATTCGTTTTCTCTGAATCTCGCGCCGTTCCGCTTCGAGTCGCTCCGCTCGTTCCATTTCAATCACTCCGTTGAAATAGTCGCGTGTAGATACGCTTAATTCGGTTGTCGGGTTCGCCGGGAATGTCACCGGGCTGACGTCAAATACCTTTGCAATCCGGTCGATTACCCTTGTATGTGTTTCGGAGTCGTAGTGATCCTCCGCAACTGTAAAAGCAAAGGACATTTTGGGATAATTGCCCGCCTCGATGTCGGCGTACAAGTCCCGCGCCCTCTGCGTTCTACCTAAGTCTGTGCGCTGTGCGAGTCCGTTTTCGTCCGTCCATAACTGGACCGTTCCGGCTGACGTTCTGGCGTACACTGTGCCAGTGTGGTCTACTCTGAAAACCACGTCTGACAGGTCCGCACCGTCAAAAGCTGTCGGCTCGATACGTTCGGAATAATCCACGCCGTCTACGTTCATAAGGACATACGGCTGGAATGTACTCGCATAACCCTCAACAAAAAAGGAAGGCTGCTCGCCCTCCTCCTGTGGAACCATTCGCAGTTCCATGTTTCTATATTCTCTTTCGTTACTCGGCATTGTTCTCATCCTCCGCTATCTTCTCATCGGTGCTGTAATACTCGCCCCGGATGATACGCTGGTCGCCGCCATCAACAGGCGGCAAGTTCCAAATTTCCCTAACATCATTTATTGACATGATTCCACGGTCTAACATCTGACTCGATACGTTCAGCTTCTCGGCGTTGCTTAAATACTGCAAGCGGTTCGCGCTGGCCGTCACCCGGTTGCCCTGTGACTGCTCTCTGAATGTAAATAACATCTTGGTCATTACTTCTGAGAACTGAATGGCAAACGGTTCAATAGCACCCTCATAAAATGCTGTCCATCTGTCGCCGTATGCTTTGTTTTCCAGAATATCCTCATTGACACCAAAGTAGTCGTAGACGTTCTCACGGATGACTTTCATCTGCTCGGCGTCCACGATCCACGGCTTTGCGTTTATCTGCTGGATATTTGAGTAAGTGTTCGGGAACAGCAACATCCCTCCGCCCTCGGCCTCTGCGCTGAAATTCTCGGCTGTGAATCTCTTGCGCTCTTTGGCTAAGTCATCAGCCTTTGCGAAGTTGGTGAGCTGTGCCATGAATCGGTAGGAGGCCGCAGACTTGACACCCTCTTTGATTCCCTGGTCCTGGATGTGTATCAGTTCCATCGTCGGGAATAAGGCGTGGTTAGTTTCTCCAAAGAAGTCTGACTTGTACTGGTACTTGTTCATTACACCGCAGAAATCAAACTCAATGGCGGCTTTGTTACCGTTGCTAAACTCATAACGCAGATACGGGACGTCATTATATGTCACGATCTCGCACCTGTGCGGGAGTGGTGCATATATCCCGGACGGTTCGCCAAACTGGTCATACACCGGACAGATAAAAGCCGTATTGTGTACGTCCAAAATCGTGCTCAGTCTGTACATAAACTGACTCCACGTCTGGAACTGGTTCGGAGCGTGCGCGAGTTTAATCTGTAACGCCGGACGTGCCGCCCCTTGCGTTTCCACTTTGAGCTTGCTGATGTGAGTCGCCCTTGCGTTGATTGCCGCCCGGATCAATTCGCTTTCGTAAATCTCGCCGCCCCATGTGGTGAAGCGCGGGGTGTAGCCGTTCAGCATTCTGAATGTACTTTCTACGTTGCTCTTCGGTAATTTCGGACGGTTGCCAAATATAAAGTCAAAAAGTCCCATTTCAATCCTCGTTTTTTAACTGTTCGCCGATCTCGGCATAATATTTTTGTCTGACAGTCATGGCGTCCAGCAAGGCCGCCGCTCCGTCAATATGCAGCGAGGGCGTGAGCTTTACCAATTTGCCCCGCCCCCGTTCTGTACTCATTTTGATGGCACTGTTTAATAAGTGCGCTTTGAGTATATCGTTATCGCCAAGGTGAATTTTTTCATCCTCTAACAGTCCCTGAGTTTCCTGTATAACGGGATAGAGATTTTCACCCTGAAACACATCATCGGTATGAAAACCGTATGCGTTTAGGTCTTGTATTAAATACTGCGCCGAGTACCTGTCATAACCAATCTGCAACGGCAGTATTTGATATTGTTCGACTAAGCGAACAAACCAGTTGTAGCAGTCGTGATAATCCACGAAGTTATCACCGCTTGCTGTCATCAGCCCACGCTGGATGTAGATGTTATACGGTACGCCATCACGCTGGGTGCATTCGTCTATCTTCTCCGCTGGCAGGAAGAAATGACTGAATACATATAGTTGCCCACCCTTTTCAATAACGACACAACAGGCCGTTAAATCTCGCGTCTGCGACAAGTCAATACCGCCGACACAATAACAGTCTTTGAAGTCTTCCAGACTCAGAGCGTCACCGCTGGCTTTCTCTACGATGTTGGCGGGGAGCCAGGCGAGTGAGCTGTTTTGTTTCAAGCAATTATATTTCGTGATGAACTCTGCACGTTTACTGAGTGAGCACTCTGCTATTTCTATTTCGTCCAGTAAGTAATTTAAACTGACAGAAACATTCAAATTCGGATTGCTCTTTTGCAATTCCGTGACCGTGTTCCACTTCTCTATGTCATCAGACATATATAAAAACGGTAACAGCCTTGTTTCTTTGCTGTCACCGAGTAAGAAACGTGTTGCACGCTTTAAGAGTTCGTCATAAATGCTCTCATTCTGGTAGCCTGACGTTGTGCATGAAATCATCAGTGGCTCAGGCCTTGCGCCCATACCACTTTTAAAGACTTCATACGTTTTAAGTCCGGCGTCCCCGCCCCACGCAGCTATTTCATCAGCGACAACAATGGACGGGTTAAAACCATCACTCGATTTATAATTAAACGCCACCTTTTTAACAGTGGCGTTCGTTGCTGGTATAAATAAATCTGACTGCCGGAGCCTCGGTAGTTCGGAGTCATCTTTTACTTTCTTGTTGTGGGCGTCACGCTCCGAAAACTCTTCTTTTTTCTTTTGGTACTCAGGATCAAGCGTTGTCATCATCCAAATATTGTTATAGATGATATTCGCCTGTTCGAGTTTAGGCGCTACGTTGTAAACTTTTGCTCCGAAGCCTCCGTCTACTTGCCAGACATATTTTTCTATTGCCGCCGCAAGTAACGATTTCCCGTTTTTTCTTGCAACGACTAAAAGCACCTCCCGGAATTGCCTAAAACCATCTTTATCAACGATTCCGAAGATACAAGAGAGAAAAGCCTTTTGCCAAACCTCTAACTTCAACGGTCCGGGTGCTAAAACGCCCTCGGTATGGAAACAATGGGCTTCTATCCAATCAACAGCGGCATTTGCCTTGTGTTTGTCAAAATAAAACAGCTTATTTTGCAATCCGTTTACGATATAGTCCATCAAAAGCGTTATCCACTTACCTACCGTAACCGAACCATTTCTAATTTGCTGTTGATAGTTATAAATCCAATGTTCTTCGCTCATGTCCTCCTAAGTTCGCGTATCTCTCGCAATCTTCGAGAGAAAAGGCCGCCCACCGGTCCCGCTGGTTATTAGGTTTCTAACTGTTATGGGGGCTATCCAATCGGAATTATTCTCCCCAACTTATCCACCTTGAAACGCTTCTCTGGTTTATGCGCGAGTGCGTGGCAGTCACGACATAAAAGTTCTAAGTTCTCCGGGTTGAGTGAAATACTTTCGTCCTGTATGTTATCAGGTGTAAGGTGTATCTTGTGGTGTACTATCTCTCCGGGTTTATAGATTCCTTTGGACAAGCAACGCTCGCACAAATGGTGCTGAGTCTTAGCGTACTCTGCCCTGCATTGTTTCCATGCCTGGCTCTTATAGAATCCTACTGCGAAGTCCTGCATATTCTAAAGTCCTTCTGTAGTCCCTGGTCTGTGCGCTCTTGTGTTATACTGCCCGGCCTCATGTAGTTGTAGTAATACATCGGCATATCCCACTCAGCTATCCGTAAACCTTTGTGGAACATCTGGACGAAAAACCACATATCCGCAGTACCGTCTGTCTTCTCACTGAAACACGCTGTGCCTATCTTGTCACGCCTGTACATCTTGCTCCAGCACGCAGGCCAGTAGTGCCCGCCGTTGCCGCGCGGTGAGGCGTACCCAACATCTTTAAAGATGAATGAGAAGCACAGTATATCGAAGTCACCGATTGCGCTGTGCAGTTGTTGTAGCACGAACTCATGCAGCCACCAGTCATCATCATCCATGAATAGCACCCAGTCACCAGTAGCAAGTTGTAAGCCACGGTTGCGGGTCGCTCCGTCACAGTGATATTCGACAGCCTCCGTGATCGCGCCGTATTCTTTGGCGATGTCTTCGGTGTTGTCGGTGCAGGAATCGCAGACCACTATCAGTTCATAGTCTTTGAACGTCTGGCTCTTGATAGAGTCCAGTGCCTTGCGTATATGCCCGGCTGCGTTATGTGCCGGTATTATAATGCTGAATGTCATACAATGCCCTCACAACATTCTCACATTGTTCGCTTCGTGTTTCTCTGTCCTTTCGTAGTGTCTGTCTAAAAAAGTCAAAGTCCTTTTTGCATTCGTCATAATGCTCAAGGACGTAGTGTATCTTGTGAGTGATAGCCCAGATATGACCGGGCTTACTGTCGTATTTGTAATCGTGTGCGAAGTCTTTGTAGAACGCCGCTGATCCTATCTTGCTTGTTATCAGACAGCACCCGCATAGTGCAGCCTCTCTTGGCATTCTCTCACGTCCGGGAAACTCGCCAAAGTCAACGTATAGTTTCGCGTGTCTCATGCTGTCGATGACCTCAGCCCGTGTCATGTTCTGAATCGGTTTATACTCCACACCGGACGCTTTTATCAGTTCGCCCATAAAGCTTGTGGCCTTGGCCGGGTTGTATAGGACCGTGTCGCTCCGTGGTTCTTCTTTGTATGGCTCGTAAAAGTCTTCGTTGAGTGCGTCCGTGCAGTACACGATACGCTTGACGCCCAGCTTCGAGAGGAAGTCATAAGCATATTCAGACTGAACGATATGCAAGATGTCGTCATCCAGGAACGCTCCGTAGTCCCTTGGTGGTGTCCATGTAGCGTAGGCGTCCACACCCAGCCAGTATATAGCCTTGCGACAGGTGAACCATGTAAGCTTGCTGGCGTATATCTCCGGGACTATCAGGATACCGTCAAAGTCATCCGGCATAGTGATAACATACTCGCAGTTATATTTGCTGTATTCGTCCGGGACAGGATCGCCCTCAGCATTCCAGTACCATATCCTGGCATTTACTATTTTGTTTAGGTTGCTCGCAAACTCATGTAAGCACTCCGGGCCGCCTGTTGCACAGTTCGCCGGACACGCTACTAAAATATCCATTATCTGATTTGGATGGTAAGTCATTAAACATCTTTGAAAACGGCAAAACTCCCGATGGTGTGCCGGGAGTCGCCAGAAAGGAGCTATGTCTTATGAGAAAAGCAGGTTTTACACTTTTTCCAGCTTAAAGACTACCACAGAAAAATTAAACTTTGTTAAACTCATCATAAATTTATTACGGTTTTGTTAATTATTTTCAGTAGTCCCTGTTCTGTCAGGTCGAACTGTATCGCCGTATCCTTTAACGACTTGCCGTCAATGTATCGAACTGTGATTATTTGTCTTGTCCGGCTGTCTTCAATTTTTTCTATCATCTTATGGAGCTTGTCAAAACGTCTTTCCACATCCTTTAACGCTCGTTTTGTTCGGATCAAGTCCCGCTGGATTGCGGTGTAGCGAACTGGCTGCGGGGCGTCAACGGTGATGTGCGTGGGAGTGTACGGGAAGTCTTTCATGCTGGACTGCACTTTGTCCTTGACGGTTGCGACTTCTTCCGCACGTTTCTCCAGCTTCTCTATTTTGAGAATGAGATACTCACGCTCAGCGGGTAGTTTTTGATATTGACGAAATTCTTTCTTAGTCATCGAAATCATCCCTATGTGCTATGTTCATCAGTGCCGCTGTGAATAGTCCGAACCATGTGCCGAGTATAAATCCTAATAACATCATTTCCTCCTGTGTTGCCCCGCCGCACCGGGGCTAAAAACACACCTTAAATGGGGAGAGTTGTGTGATAATTTATTATTTTCTGAGTTTGAAAGAAAAAGGGGGAAATTCTTTCTTTTTTATTTTCCAGCCAGTGCGGTGGCGTGGAATCATTTAGAAGTCACGGCATTTAATTTTTACGATTATTCGTTCGCCGTTTCTGTTGAACATCTGAATTATAGGTCTACCAACAACGCCCTCTAATGTTTCGCCCTTAAGTAAAGACATCGGCTTTGACTCAATAAGAGCGACTGCCTGCGGTAATGTTCCATATATAATAACGGGAACAATTTTTATCTCGAATTTTTCTGCAATCCCTTCAATGTTTGCACGTTCAAGCCAATATCCGTCAATAAACACATCAAACAGGATAAAATCAATCTTCCCGTATGCCTCGCCCTTTTGGATTTTCTCGCCGAATCCCTCGCCGAAAAGAATTACCTCTTTGTTTCCGAATGTCTGTTCAAATATCTCTTCTTTTGTTTCGCCGGAGAAAAGCTCCTCAAGCCTTGCGTGTAGATGTTTCGGAATTTCTGCTTTATCTGTCCTTCCTTTAAAGCTGACACGATAACCATCCCAGATAACACGGATATTTGTTCCGTCAACCTTTTCTGTGAATTCCCATATATTGTCTTTAAGGTACATCAGCTCTTTACTTGAATATTGACCAACGATCAGCTTGTTTTCGCCAAACTCTTCACGTTTAAAAATATTAGGTATTTTTTGATATTCCATTTTCATTCCTCCTCCGGTTTATTCATAAAAGTTCCATCTTGTAATTGCTTTTGTGACTCTGCCTGTAAAAGTCCTGCTCCTACCGTCCTGACGTTCTTCTCGATCCTGTCGTGACAGTTTTCGTCCTGATGTACACAAGTGTCGCAGTAGCCATGCGCACAACGCCGGAGTTGTTCAAGTGCTTTTTGTGGGGTCATGCGTCTTTCCTTTCAAACTCTTCCAACATTCTTTTTACAAATTCTTTATCGGTTTGTTTTAAGCTTTTAACAAATTCCGAATAGGCGTTTTCCCTCATGCCTTTTTCCTTACGCATTGATAAGACTTGTATTCCGTTCTGAACTATTCTAATCAGCTCACAAATTGCTATAATCCAAATTGCTATAATCATACTCCACCTCGCATATCTGCTCCGCAGTTCGGGCAGTAATCATAGTTGTCCGAGTGTTTGCCACATACAGAACATGTATATCTTTCCCAAGCTGGATACAAGATATTTAGGCTTCGGTTTATCCACTCGCCCTTCTTCCGTTCGGGCTGTGCGGATGGCAAATTTTTAAGCCCTGTAGCAAGTCCTGCGACGGATTCTCCATCACGGAAATGTGTATCGTACCATTCTATCGCTGTTTTTATCGCCGCCTGTCTGCTGATTAGATCATTCATCGGTTCTCCTTTTCCTTTCCTCAATCAATTCCGATTTCCATCTCAACCAACCCGGTTTGTCAATGCGCTCGTCACCATACAACCGCATCCGCTCTTGAAAGTCGCAATCCTCAATCATCACGCCAAGGTCTTTGTCGCTCAACTCTTTCAGATGCGGTCTAATAATGTCTCGTACAAGCGATGGCATATATGTCTGCCGTCCGTGACAATAACGGATAGCGCATATGGCAAGCGTGCCGAAATCGTCAATTTCAAGTTTTCTCATCGGTTCTCCTTTCTGCCTGTGAACAATACCCATCCAATCCTAACCCCTGCTCAAAACGGCAAACCCCATGCATAAGGCAATCCTTACACCGCACGATTTCTGGCTGTGTGGATGGCAACGATTTTATCTTTTCGTAGATCGCAGGGACAACCTCGTCTGCACTTCTTTTCTTCATACCAGTATCGTAAAGCGGTTCGCTGAATATTGCATCAATCGCCGCCTGTCTGCTGATAAAGTCATTCATCGTCCTTTTCCTCCCACCATTCAACAGCGTCTTGGACAAGTTTCAAAAGTTCAGACGGTCTATGCTTTTTTAAAAACTCATCAAGTTCATAGGCCATATCGTCATAATCTGTGTCACCATATCTGCTCATTCGGTTCTCCTTTCCGCCCTGCTGCAATAATCGTCCTCCCTCATGCAAGGTGGGGAATAATAGGCGTATCCATCTCCAAAAACTGGATTATGGCAATCCCAGACTCCCGGCCTTGTATCACTCCACTTGCAATCCTTACACCGAATGATTTCTGGCTGTGCGGATGGCTGTTCGTCAATCACACCAATTATGCAAGCCTTGTCGTAAGTATCGCTAAATCCGTTGTAGCAATCCTGCAAATTCAGAACGTCTTTTTTCAGCTTATCCGCATCAATGTATCTCGCCATCGGTTCTCCTTTCTCCGCCTTTGCAAAACCAATCATCTTCCACCCAACCGCCTACTGCTGCGGGACAATAAACCATGCCCGGCTGTTCATCCTTATGGAATCGGCAGTCCTTACACCTGACCACTTCCACAACGTCTGCGGATGGTAACTCCTCAAGTACGCCGATAATGCACGCCTTGTCGTATGTATCGCTGAAGCCGTTATAGCAATCGTGTAAGTCTTCTATGGCTTTTATCGCCGCTTCTCTGCTGATATAGCTCATTCCTTCGCCCTCCTGCTCAGCTCTGCCATGTCGGTAAAAGTAAGTTGCCTGTGACAATAGTCGTAATCTCTGCACTGTTCGCAGATGTCCGGGATGTATTTCGGCAACTGACATTTATCAGCCGTTTCCGTGTCCCAGTTTTTCATAAATAGCTCCTCCCATATCGTTTTATAAAATCCTTATTCGGATAAGCGTGCTCCCAGATAAGCTGGGCCTCGACCTTTAGTGCTGATTGCTTTTTCGGGTCAAGGTGTAGCTTAACATTACAAGCCCAGCACATCGGAATAATGCACCCGTCTGCAATTGACCGCTTTTCCTCATTGCCGTTCGTGTTTCCGTTGTTTTCGAACACTGCATGGATCATGATGGCTTTCTTTCCACAGCAATAGCAATGGTCAAGGTCTGTAGTAAATAAACTATAGCCTGTCATCGTGTTTTGCCCTCCAGTTCCGTTCCAGTTCATTTATGACCGTGCTGACCATTTTTCGGGCAAAATCGGTTCCATAGCTCTCGCCGATCCGGCTGGCCTCGGCGATGACTTCATTCCAGTAGGCGTCGGTATCCGGGTCGCCTGTGGTCGTGAAGTGCTTCAGCATTTGCCAGGATTCGGTGATGACTTTGTAATATTGTTTCAAGTTCTCGTTCATCTATATGTTTCTCCCCTACGTACTTCGGATTTCACCGTTGATTACCGTTGATACCGTTTATCATCAACGGTCCATCAACGGTACCATCAACGGTAAATCCTAATAAACGGTAAACTCTTTTTATGAGTACCATTCTTCAGGAATGCCTGTACTATAGGCACTTCTGTAATCCATCAACGGTATAAAGTCATTTTCATCAACGGTATCAACGGTAGATTTACATATTTCGTATGAATTACCGCCAGTACCGTTGCTGATAATCCGAATTTTTATACCATCTTCTGCTAAAAATCTTCCAATATGTCGATGTAAAAAACCACCGACGTATTTTGCGGATTCCGTTATTGCGACATCATACTCAACAGCGTCCCGGATCAATGAACCGCACCGGCCTTTCCAGTATTTATTATTTTCGGCAATTTTCTTAACTGCGGTCCTGACTATAGAATTATTAAACTCTTCGTCAGCTTCGGCCTTTTCTCGGTCCCTACTATTAACGCCCTCAACAATGGACCATTCAGCATTTTCTAGTTTCACGTCTAAATCTGGTAGGCCGTCTATTGTCTTGCCCTTGACGGATATATGAATCGGATCCTCTTTACGTTTCCTGAACATGACTATCATCTGCGAAGCTGCGCCCTGTAATCCTGTACTTCCAAGAATGTTTGAAAATGGATCGTCCGGGTCAACAGCTTTCCTGTCATGGCATACAAGAATGATTGAAATATGGTGTCTTTGTGCCAGTTCATTCAGTGGTGTGATATCACGGTATGCGTGTTCATATTCAGACTCTTTAAAACTCTTTGCTGGAGATCTGATAATCTGAAAAACGTCGACAACAACTACGCCTATTTCCGGGTCCTCTTTAAGATAAGACTCGATCTGTTCAATAAAGCCGCCCTCAAGCGGGTTTGTTTCAGTTTCCAGATAAAAGTTTTTAGGACACGGCTTTCCGTTCAACATCTTCATTACACGTTTTTTTTGGATGGATTCACTTGTTTCTAAGTCAAGATACAAAGCACTGCATTTTCGTGTTTTATAGCCGAGAAAATCGTCGCCGTTCGTAACAGCCAAACACAAAGCAAGCGCAAGCCAGGATTTACCAAGTTTAGGTTTTGCTGATAATATGCACGTTCCCTCAACTAACAACGGCAATTCATTTTCCAAACCAATAATGACTTTCGGGTCCGGAATATCCTTTTCAAGTAATGTGTCTGCTCTTTTCAGTTTTCGAATCGTTACTTTTTCGGTTTTCTTTTCCTTAGCCTTTTGACGTTTGTGTTCCTGATAACCGATTTCAATTTTTGAGTCATTATCCGGCCTGTCATATACACCCGGTTCAAATTTCATTCGCACATCTTGCCATCTATAATTTTTGCAGGAATTATGATGACATTTGAATGCAATCGCACCATTCGTATAAGCGAATACTTTAGAATCACCATTTGTATGGCTATGGTCAAATGGACATTCATCTAACAAGAACATTGTGCAATCTCTGCCTGGTTCTTCTCTAAACGTTAGACCATGCTCGGAGAGCCAGGACCGCACGTCAAAATCTTTTGCCGTTATATCGCTTTGTCCTGCTGCCTTGGGTGTCGTTCCGCTGTAACACCTTGCAAGCCATTCCAGCTTTTCAGGATCCACTGGTTGAAGTACATCCGGGGCGTTTAAAATTTTGCTCATCCTGTGCGGACGTGTTTTTGTGTTTGCACCCTTTTGTGCTCTTGTTCCGTGTAGCTTGCAGATTCTAGACGGATTATGGTTGACTGTATCAATTTTGACATTCTTGTTATTGAACATTTCAGCAAGCGCATTCAAGCAATCACCTAATAACTGAATGTTCTCATTAGTAACAGGAAGATCTATTTTATACAGTAAGTGATATCCGTTGCCGGACGCCGCCTCGACTGGATCCGGGAAGTCATGGAATGATAAATAATCACGCACTTCATTTTTGAGTTGTTCAGCCTTTTCAAGCTCATTGTCTGTCGATGATATGTTCGTCAACCTCTCCGGGTCGAAATCGACAAATAACCATTCGTATCTGTCGATCTCGGTGTCCGAAGTAGTGTTTACGCCTTTTTCAAATTTGTCATGCTGAGTCCTGGAGTAGAGTGCGTCGTTGATTTTATTCAGGGTCAGATAAATGTTCTTGCCTTGCAGATTTATACTGTTAAACGCTTCGATTAATGTATCGCAATTCGTAAAATACCCGCTAAATGCGCCTTTTTTATCTGAACCAAACACACGCACTTCGAAAAGCTGATTGTCTGGTTTCAGCGTGCTTATGGTCTTTTGCACTTCTTCGACATCTATAATGTCAGGCCAGCGGGTTTTACTCATTAGAACGGGATCTCCTCTTCGTCGCTTTCAGGAATCTTCATGAAATCATCTGTTGAAAGAATCGGTTTCTGTGCTGTCTTAAACAGTTTTTTTGCCGGGACCGTTGCTGTAGCGGCTTTATCATAAGCGCAAAAATATCTGATACGACGGCGGGTTTTGATTTCATCGTTGTATTCTTCTTCGACTTCTCCAAATACAACGCCAATTTTTTTGTTTTTAAACCAGTTCTCAAAATCCTTTCCCCACTGGCATTCAGCATTGTTTGATTCCTCAACGCTTGTAATAAAGCTCTTGAAAGATCTGGAGCACTTTCCGTCCTGGTCCTCTGTTAAAATATACTGCGTACCCTGAAACGGCCATTTTTTATCTTCACGGTTGTCGCCCTGGAACATTTCCATAAAATATCCGGCCTGTTCGTCCTTTTTATCAAAGTCCAGTGCGATCTGGATCATAGGCCGCCCGGTTTTGCTTTCGGTTTCCTGAACACGCTTAATTACTGCCGTGTGGCCGCCGAGATTAACAGGCGTAAAACCGCCGCTTGCTTGTGTTTCGTCATAACCTGTAGGTTTCTGCATGATTTAGTCCTCCTTAAAATCTTTATATGCGCTGAGATACCTTTCAAAATCGTCGACAAATTTATCAACGTAGTGCTGCATTGTGCTGACATCCTTGTCCGGTTCGTTCCGGAAGTCATAAAGGAACTTAAAAAGAATCTCCCTCATGCTATCTTTGATTGTTTTGTTCATATTTTTTTACCTCTTTCATGAGTTGAAGAATGTTTTTGTTTTCTTTGAAATGCCGGTGGAATGATTCCGGCGTGTGATCGAACGGCCCTCCTTTCCTCCCGGCCTCTTGCCGGAGTGGGTTTTTGCCTCGTTCTTTCGGTCCGTAATATTCATCAAGAAATTCTTCAACAGTTAGCCCACGTTTTTCCGCTTCAAAAAATAGTTCGTATCGTTTATTCCTTATAAAAAGTGATATATCATGCGGGTCAATAATAGGATGTTCTCTAAGACTAAAGTCCCGATAATATTTTTCAATAAGGTCCCGGCAAACAAATCTGTTGCAAGCGTTCGGCCCATCTGGATCTCGGCTAATAAGACGGTCAGATTTCCAATATGCAGCACATAATTTTGCAGTATGCTCCAGATTGTAGATTTCCCAATGGCCTTTTTCTTTGCCTTGCCAGAATGGATTTTTGGACCAACTCTGATGAAAATCATCATGACAGTTGTGACATAATGTAATTACATCACGGATTCGTTCGTGACCAAGCCGGTAATAATTTAAATGGTGGGTTTCATATCTTTCGTAAGTCAGATCCTTATGACAGATAACACATCTCCCGCCGTCAAAATTAAATCTTGTTTGTCTTACTTTTTGCCAGTGTGGGTGCGAGTGAATGTATTCGTTATAGTCAATCAGGGAACCATCCGGAAGATAGGCAAGTCCCATTAATTCACCCCCATTCCATAGTATTCACGGATTGCAGTGTCGACGGCTTTCAGATCGTTCGGAATTTCCAGTGGGAACATATCCTCCGGACTCTTGGCGGTTGACTGTCCGTTTGCCTGGGTGAAGAACTTATGGTCCGCACAATACAGGACGATATCAAAGCAGCCCTCAACGGTTAATTTTTCATCAAGCATTTTTCCGATGGTCTTGACTTTCTCCCGGCCGTCTGTATCGGTTTCACTATGGTGCAAAAAATAAACGATTTTGTCCGGATCTTCCATTTCATTAACGAAGTGAATAAGATCACGGAACTTTGACGCCATTGACGTGAATTTGTCATATCCTTTTTCGTAAGTTCGGTCAAAAAGTTCATTGACCATAAGATACTGACTGTCATCAATGACAATAGATTTAGCCTTTGCATTCTGGATCGTTCGCATAATCCACGCATACTTTGCAGCATTAAGCTGCGCAGCGTCCCTGGCCTCACCGTTTGTAGGGTCTTTCGGGACCTTAACGGTTTTGATTTCCGTCTTGAATGGCAATCGACCTTTCTCGACAGAGATAACACCGACCTCATTCGGTGCAAAGTTTTTCAGGCTATAGGTTTTCCCTGAGCCTGACTTTCCAATACATAATACTGGGATTGACATTATGTCGCCTTTCTGCCTATAATGGCCTTGGAATTGATATTGTTAATAGTTTCTTTATGGAGTAACCGTCTTTTGCCGAGGCGGTTATTCTATCTGTACAGTTTTTACAATCTCGCTCATTTCCAGAGCGTCCCACAAACAATCGAAGCAGAGTTGGTCGCCGTTAAATTGGTAAAGTTTTTGCTTCATGCTGCCGTCCTGGGAGCACCTTGCTCCGCAAAGATCACAAGTGCATTCTACCCAGCCCCGGTATGTAGGACGTGATCCGTAAACGGCGTGCATTACTTCGACCATTCCGCTATCACCTCCGCAACGCATGACATAACGATCATCACGGCGGCCACGATCGACATGATGTATCCGGCGGGGTGGTGATAATACGTTGCAATCCAGCCCAGCATGATGACGGTAATAAGCGTCGACCTCCAGATAAATCTCATCTTGACACCTCCTGGCGTTCAAGCTGTTTGATAAAGTAGTCCACCTGTGTGGCCTCCATGCTGGCCTTGCTACGTCTTTCCTCGCACGCCTCAACGTACCCGGTGACGTTGTCCTGGCGGCCTTTGCAGTCCTCGATTTCGTTTGCGTAATAATCTCTCGTGCCGATAAGGTCTTTGTACTTAGCACGGAGATAGTTGATAAGCTCCATGGTTTCTTTTACATTCATTTAAATGCCCTCCCTAATAAAATTGACTGGTATTATTTTTTTGAGTTTCCTCAGCTCGCCCACTGTCAGCCGTTCCGGGTCACGATACTTCTTAGAAGCTGTCGGCATAGACACGCCTAATATCTGCGACAGCCGTGTCACGGTCATGTAAGCGTGGATCGTGCGGGTGAGTGGGTCGGTGGTTTTGGTGTAAGACATAGGCGTTACCTTTGTGCACTTTCCGCGTACTCTTTAGGCAAAATAAAATCGTCTAAACTGAAGCCCGTAAGCAAGCTAATCTGTTTCATGTGAGAGAAACGAATATCTGCTTTGCCTGACTCCCATTTCTGAACAGCGGACAATGAAACGCCTAATTTTTCCGCAAGTTCTGACTGAGTAAGTCCTAAGTTCTTCCTTGCACCTGTAATTGTGATCTGTGGCATTGTTCCTCCTTTCCGAAGCACAACTTTAAAAGTGCTCCCCTTGTTGATTCCATTATAGTACGCCCCGCGCGTACTTGTCAACACATTTTATTTACATTTTTACATTTGTGCTTTACAATCAGTGGAGAAAGGAAGGTGCCGCCTTATGGATGAAATCAATTATGGCAAAGTTATTGCCAAAAATATCAAACGGCTTGCCTATGAAAAAGGGAAAACTCAAGCCGATATTTCGCGTGATTTAAAAATCAGTAAGACAACATTATCAAGCTGGATGAGTGGTTATAGAACGCCGAGAATGTATAACATTGATATGCTGGCTAAATACTTCGGAGTGACTCGTAGCGAACTAACCGAGCCTTATGGTATGGTTCAGCTTGAGTCAATGTCAGCGTTTGAGCGCAACATTATTTTAGCGTATAGAAACGCCACGCCTGACCGTAAAGAAGCCATACTTTTATTATTAGGATTAAAAGAATGAAACTACCAAAAATAACCCGCCTACCCTCCGGCAGCTACCGGGCACAAGTCCAGATTAACGGCAGACGCGTCTCCGTGACCGCTGACAGCCGTAAAGAGGTAGAGCGCAATATTTTATCGCTTAAATTAGAAGAACGGCTTAAACCGCAAAATACGCTGTCTGAGTGCATTGACAAGTACATCGCCAGTAAGTCGAATATCCTGTCGCCGTCCACTATCAGAGGTTATGAGAGCATAAAGCGCAACCGATTCCAAAGCGTGATGGGGATGTCCATATCGGATATAACAGACTGGCAAGCGGTACTCAATGACGAAGCGAAGAGCGTGTCGCCAAAGACTCTCCACAATGCGTGGGGGCTGGTTTATGCTGTCCTGAGAAAGTACAGGATAGAGCCGGGTGATATTACGCTCCCGCCTGTGGTGTTTGAAGAGCGCAAGTTCCTCCAGCCGGACGAAATTAAGATATTTATCAAAGCCATAGAGGGGCATGAGTACGAGATTGCCTTTCTCGCGTGTTTACACGGCCTGAGAGCGTCTGAAATGCTGGCACTCGATAAATGTGACGTTGGCAAAGAAATTCGCGTAAATAAGGCCGTAGTACCCGACAAGAACCATAAGCGCATTTTAAAGAAGATGACGAAGAACGAGTCGTCCACGCGATCCGTCCCGGTATTCATTCCGCGCCTGACCGAGCTGGCGGGTGTAGCCCCGGACGGCAGACTGGTGAATACAACCGCCGAGCTTCTGAACACCAGACTGAAAACTATCTGCATGGAGAACAAGCTGACTGTCGTCACGCTCCACGAGTTGCGGCATTCTGCGGTGTCACTCATGCACTTTTTACACATATCTGAGCAACAGTGTATGCAATTCTGTGGGTATTCGGATATTCAGACGATGAGAAAGATATACACCCATCTTGCGAAGAAAGAAAGAGATAACGCCGTCAAACAAATTAGCAAGTTTATGGCGTCTTAATTCGTGTGCATTTTCGTGTGCACTTCTACTAAAGAAAACTTGCACATTTTTAAAGAAAAGTTTAAATTTGTTAAAAAATTCTTTATCTGTATATGCCTGTTTTTAGCTTATTTCAGCAAAAAAAGTAGCCAGAACAGCTACTTTTCATGCTAAAACGGAGAAGGAGGGATTTGAACCCTACCGAATAATTTTGAATGCACTATATTATACTGGCTTCTGAATAGCCGTGTGCATTTCCGTGTGCATTACCCAATAAAAAAAGCCCCGGTTTTTGACGCCGGGGCTAAACAAAAAGGAGGGCATTGAACCCCGCCTGAGCGGGCTTATTTGTCGCCGACCAACCAACGCAAGGTCGGAACATCGAGCTCTCCGTTGACCGTTAATTTTTTTGTAGCTTTTTGGAAACCTTGAACCCCCTTCCGGGTTAATGCTCCAAAGTCCCAATCTAAAGCCCCGGTATAGTAGCCGCTTGCCTTTAAGATTTGCTGTGGCATATATACGTCTTTTGAGTGCATGGTTCCGATCTTTGTCGGATGAATGATCCAGAAACCCCCGGACTTCTCTAATCCGTAAAGGGTAGGCCAGTCATAACGATTCCCGAATTTCCCGGTCACTGGTAATCCTGCTTTCCGTTGCCAGTTACAGACCCCGGCTTCCAGATCCTTTCCGTAATACCGATCAATATCACCGGCGTAATAACCCCGGGCTTTCATGCTCATCTGAAGTCGCCAAACGTCAATCCCACGATCCCCGAGCTGAATATCATTGGTTGTAAACCGAAAGACATTTTCGTCCCCATACTGCGGACGGATCACGGCTATAATATTTGCCTTGTATCTGGTACGATAAAGAACCCAACCGCCATTGGAGTGGGAAGAATCCGAAGTGTTCCCTTCCAGTGTAGCCATTGAGCCGTCAGGGTTCAGATTTTCGCAGAATCCGATGTGGTCTGCTACTCCGTCACCGTCCCAATCAAAAAGAACAATATCGCCGTACTTCGCCTGATAGTAATCCACAATCAGCCCGGCACTTTTCCCCCATGAATGGACGGTCGGACAGTACGCCGTTCGCTGACCGTTGTAAAAGAGCTGTGAAGCCCCTGCCATGCGGAAGATGTCCCAAACAAACGCACAGCACCACGGATATGCCGATCCGTAAACAGGAACGCCATAATAATCCGTATTGAAAATCACGTTATTCGATCCGAGTGGGTCTTCGTGCGTATTGATAAAACTCTCCGCTATGGACATTACTTTTTCTGCTGTCATTCCGCACCTTCTCTCAGATGTTCAAGGATAATGTTCCACGCCGCCGCTATGCCTGCCGCAAGTGCTGAGCAGACGAGCGGTATCAGGAGCATTTTCCATCCGGCGAAATCGTCAGGTAAATTGCCCGACAAGATAATGCAGAGTTCGGGGATAAAGATACCACCGAACGCCTGCACGAAAGTCTTTAACGCTCTTATCATCCAATCTTTCATTCCGTCACCTCCGATCTAAACCACTCCGGCTTACCACAAGAAGCGTCACGCTCTAACCACTTGTTGAATATTGACGTAGCATACCAGTCGCCATGCAGGTCTTTGAAATAATGCTCTGCAAGTTTCATAATCTCCTGTTCTTCACGGGGATAGTCCGCTATCATCAGCAATAGCTGAGTCCTGAGAGAGTCCTTTTCGGCTAAACGCTGATTTGCTTCGATTGCCGTCAGCTTCGCTTCGATGTTCGCCAGTCTGCCTTTTCTATTGTTAATAGCGTTAATAATAGCAGTGACCACCGTTGCCAGTGCGCCACTGCTGATAAGTCCAAGTATGATTGATTCTGTCATATTGTTTCCTCTATTGTATTACACCGCATTACCTTATTCGGCAGGAACAAAGAACCTTGCTTTTCTTGCGTTCACGATGACAACTGAATAATGCCTGTTGTCCCTGATGTCGATGACGTTGTGTAACGTGTGCTTTAAAATTATTCCTTGTATTCTTTTATTATTCTAAAATCATGTATGACGATACTTTATTGGACGTTATCGCTACTACATATGGCAGATATTTTTTAGCTGTTGGTATGCTGTCGATTGTCCATACTGCAACAGTAACATTTCCGCTTAGTTCATCTATCAAATCAGCAAGTGCCGAATCTGTATAATTGCTATAACTTACCGTTACGGACACCTTTTCAGCTCCAAAAGTTAAATCGTTAATATATGTGATTATCTCATCTTCAGTTGAAGGGTTTGCCATAAACATAACCCACGATTTTTTGTAAAAGTTCAAAATCTTCGTGAATATGTTGTTTGCATAATTCGGATTTCCTGAAGCCCAACCGATAAGATATACAACTTGTTTCTGCATACCGTACTTTTTAATGATTGGGAATAGGTAATCAATATTAACGCTGTTTATATGGTCGATAGCTAAACCGATTCCATTCGTCTTACACGCTTTTAAGACTTCCTCGAATGTCGCTATTGTAGTTCCGTAATAATCATAGGTCTGTAACTCTGCAAGCGTATGGTCTTCAATTACGATTGTTACCCCGGTTGTAGCATCAACAAATGAAGCGTCATGACAACAGACAAGTTTATTATCAGACGTTAATTTTATATCGCATTCACCGTAATCAAATCCATATTTTTTCGCCAGTGCGTAACCGCTCAAAATGTTGTTCCCAAGTGATTCTGTTTCGCTGTACCCCTGATGGCAAATACTTATAAAATCCCCTGTCTTTCGTGCGGAATTATTCGGATAAATGTAATAAGTAACCGCCTTGATTTCTGCCTGTTCTTCTGCGGTTAAGTCCCCTGTTTGGGGGTTTATACTACTATTTCGTCCCACAAGAAATCTGTATTTTTTAGCAAGGTTTACGGCAATATCACCTTCCGTCCATCCTTCACCATGCCACGAACCCGAATAGTAAGCCCAAACATAAATACGATATTTTGTCCAGTCGCAGGTCAGATAACAGTTCTGTGTAAACTCCTGCAAATTGGGGGTTGCCATTCTTGTGGTTGACCCGGTAAGGTTGCCACTGCTTATATCGCCTAATATTAAGCTACCGTCAATAGTTTTAACATAGTTGGAATTATTGACTAATTCTGTAAATTTATGCAGAGGTGTAGTAGACTCAAACGTGCTGATTTCCATAAACCAACGGGGAACTGAATTATCTGCCGTAATAAGCAATTTAACGGTTCCTGTTGGTGGTGCAATCGGATAAATGCCAATAGCACCGTTGTTGTATACGGTTTCCGCAACGCTTGTACCATCTTCAAGCGTGTAACGAAATGCAAATGTACTATTGGTGTTTGACTTGCCAACAAATCTATATTGAAACAACGGGTTGTAATCCATTTCGATGGCATCGCCGTATGCGAATTCAGTTTTGGAAGCAACACCGTTGCTAATACCCCATCTGTAACCAGAATAGAGGGTATAATCTGTTGTCTTTACATAAATACGGCAATCATCACCGATTTTTTGCAAATCAAGTATTGCATCTTCGTTCTGTTCAATAATTTCCTTTTGCTCATCTAAATCGGATTTTAAATCAGTAATAGCATCGCCGGTAACTTTAGCGTCAGCCGCCGCCCCTGCAATACTAAGTGAAACGTCCACGACTACCGCAGACCCAACCGGGTCAACATTATCGTCAAGCCAGTCTGTGACGGCTGAAGCAATCTCTGTCGGGTCGATTATCTCGTCCGGGTCGTCCCATCTTGTCGAGCCATCCCCATTCGTAACAAGCACCTGACCGTCTGTGCCATCTGTGGGCGTACTACCGATTAACGGTTTGTTTACTTTGAGAGCGGCGATTTCAGAAGCGAGGGCGTTGTCTGCTTCGAGGTCGATTTCCTGAGTGTTCTGTAATACTTCTAATTCAATCATTCAATCACCTCCGTCTGCAAATTCTTGAGAGCGTCTAATACGCCGATACTGGACGCCGTTCTGACTGTGCCGTTCATCATGTTTACTTGCACTTCCACATACCGATTCGGGAGAAACTTTGCGGAATCTTCCTGTGCAAGCGTGAACGTGATACTCGTATCCGTGCCATCGTATGTAGCGGACAAGTCACCGCCGGATAAGGTTACACTTGCCGAGCCTTGCCGGAGCGTGACGTACAAGTCCATCGCCGTGGCGTCAATGTCTTTGAGCTTGACCGTGTATGATGGAGTCGTGTAAATAACTAAGTTTGCCATTTTATCCTCCTATTAAGAGAGCGTTATTTTGTACCAGTCTGTCCAACTTCCTACCGCATAAGAACGCCTAACGTAGATATTCGGCGGGGCTGTGGAGCTGGTTGAGTTCTGGAAAGCTACCTGAGCGATATACGAACCGCTCGCACGGTATACGTTGCACTGTCCTCCAGCGTTTACCATCGTGCCGCCCGGAGTGGCCGTCGGTCTGTGGGAGGCCGAAGACGAGTATGTATAGTTGCCCGTAGCGGTTGCGTCGTCAAAATCTGAAATCTCGCCACGGGTCAGGAGGCCTGGAATTGCGCTTATCAGTGCCGATTGTGTCAATTTCTGGCTGAGTTCATAGATCGCACCCGTGACTGTAGTAGCCGTCGTACCCATCGAGCTGTTGCCGAGCTTTGCGACGATTTCCGCTATCGCTCCAGTGATGGTCGTTGCTATCGTGCCCATTACCGTCGTGCCGATAAAATTCCACATAAACCGGGAGTTCGCCATCATGGTCGACACGCCGTTGAGTACGGATTTTAGCGGCCCGCTTGCCAGTGCTGACACGCTCTGCCATGATACGGGCGTTGTCGTGTCGCCGCTGGTAAATGTGACGGTGTTGTCGCCCAGTTCAAAAGACGAAAACCCCGTCTTGCGTGACGTGCCGTTATCTATCGCCAGATAGTCCGAAGATGTAGGTGTCCCTGTCGGGAGTTCGTGTATTTCCATGTTTTCTCCTTAAATAACTGTCAATGTGACGTAATAAGTATTCCCATTTGCGCTCTGGCACATCAGGAACGGAGTCCCGCCGCTTTCGGCGAGATATATCTTCTTTACCTCCGCAAAAGCACCGCCCGCGTCTGTAAGAATGGGCGAGCCGTATGCGTTGTGATGGTTCATTAGAATCCTGTCCGTATCGTTTGTGATGGACATCCATGCAGACCCGGATACGAGCGTGATATTACCGCCAGCATTTACCCGCAGAAAATCAGGCGTTGCGATTGTGATATTGTCTGTGCCGAGAACTATTCGTGTCAGGTAGTTCAGCCCCTGTATTGCCAGTACGCTGTCCCCAGACTGGAGCATTCGGATGATCCTGCCGAATGACTTGCCTGCGTAGGTAAAATCTATATAGCCCTCATCCAATCTGACGCCGGAGTCGAAAGACTTATCGTAAAATACGAACTCAGACCCTTCTAAATCCCAATAAGACCGTCCGTCGCGGCTTGCGAGAACGCCCGCACGGATGAGGTTAGCGTTTAAGATTCCGCTGTCGATGAAATCTGCTACAAAATGACCGTCCAGTGTCCATGCGGTCTTATACTGACCGTTGACGCCGTTACTACTGAATCCAATGCCGTTGACGTTTATCCTTAAGACGTGCACCGCCGTGTTGACGTCATCGGTGTCCATGATGAATATCTCAGACGGTTTACCGTTTGCGTCATACTGGAATACAACGTGCCCGCCCATGCCGCCAGTGATTAGCGATGTAGCATTGTCAATGGCCTCCTGCATACTGGAGTAAGTCGGGAGTTCTTTGATTTCCTTGTCAATGCTTGCCTTAATGGTGTCGGCGAAACTTGACGTGACGTTTCCGATCTCGATGTTGTCGTACTTATCCGTCAGGACGTTCCAGACTACCTTGATGACCTTGGCTTTCGCCTTGACGCCCAGAGCTTTATATTCCACCGTCACCGTGTCGCATAGCTGGACTCTTTCAAGCGGGGCGATGTCTGCATACTCATCCGTCTGCCACAACGCCACAAAGTCAAAAGATATGTTTTCTTTCGGTATCCACGGTTCGTTGTTGTTCAGGATCGCTTCGGCCTTTGCCTCCAGCTCCTCCGGCGTGGGTTCTTCTTCAAACTCTCCACTCAGATCCATCGTGGTAGTGTGCGTCTGGTAGTAGGAGAATGTGAAGTCGTTGCCGTTGTCATCCTCCATGATGTGCGTCTGGTCGTCTGTCCAGTACGCCTGATACTTGATACCGCCCTGACCGCTGACCGCTTCGCCGTAAACAACAACGCCGTCCTTTTCCCAATAAGGAACGACAGCGTTATACAAGTCTAATGTGTCGTAGGTCTGTTTTAAGTCTGTTAGGTTCTTTCCATACCGTATTGTTACGCCGTTATCTGCTCCCCTGTCGGCGTACAATTTGACGGTGAACATATCGTATTCATACTCGCCCTTGTAGACGTCTAATATCGACCCCTCTACACCACCCATCACAGACCGGACGGAGGACGGACGGATAACTTTGAAATTGCCCGCCCTGGTCACGTCTGTCCAGAATGTGAATGGGTTCTCATTGAACGTGTTTGTCTCAAACTGTGCCAGCGCAGACGCTGCACTGGAGGCCGTAAAAGGCCGCAGGATCACGTTGGAGAGCCGATAGCTGACATGATGTGCAGAGAACGTTATAACGCCGTTTATGGGCGCACTACGGCGGTATATTTCAAAGGGCTGAATGTCTTTCTGTTCATCATGGGTTACTGCAATAATACGCCCTTCGATAATGTCCGCGTAATGTGTGCCCGTCATCGGATATTCAAACTCGCACTCAAACTCGCCATTTCTGCTCTCGGTTACTTTGCAAGAGATACAATCCGAAAGTCTGCCCAATCCGTTCGATGTGAATTGAGTTTCTGCACTGTCATAAAGAATTGGAATCATAAAATCCACCAGCGCGGGGTTATTTCCACCGCTGTTATTGTGTTGTCGTATTCAATGCCATTAGAGCCGGGGTACAGTTCTGGAAAGTCCCCGCTCGCAAAAGTGACTGCTCCGTTGGCGTTTGCCGTCCCGGAATAGCAGTCCATTATATCCGAATCAATCATCACGCTCGCATAAGCGTTTGCGATGGTAATCACTTCATTATTAATAGTTAGGTTTCCGTAGCCCGTTACTTTGATAAGCGGTTTCGCATTGAATGGCGTGGGGTTCTGGATCGCGTCCCCATCAGCCAGGCTATGCGTAAATTTCCCGGCAATCAGAAAACGCTGCGGCTTGCAGTCAAACGCCAGGTCAAACTCACCGCCGTCATTCTGCGTGCGTGCCTTGACGGAAATGCCGCCAGCGAAGTAGGCCAGTCTGAATTCATCCGGGTGGTAGCTGTCAACTAATTCCTGATAACCTGACATTGACAACAGCGCGCTCCGTAAGTCGGCAAGATTCTGTTTAAAATCTGTGCTGATGAACGCCGGATACTTGACCGTGATATTCTCATACTTATCCGCTGAAATAATCAGGTCGCCATTCCGTCCGGGGACGGATACCGTATTATAAGAACGGGCGGGAGCATTGTAGACCCCCGACCCGCTTATGTAAGTTTTAAAATCTGTGCTTCGGATGTTTCCGAAATCAAAATAGTTAAGCATATACTGCCGCCTTTTGCCGTTGTGTAAGTGCTAACTCTTGCTGAATCTCATACGCAAGCTGTTTGACGTTCATTCCATCCCTTGCGTATACGTTGATTGTGATATTGTCGCCGCCCTGTGCTTCTGCGATGTCACGAAGTAACTGGTCACGTCCGTAAACGATCTCACCAGACCCGCCGCCGTCACCGAATCCACGGCCTCCGATGATTGTGGGAGTCGTGAATAAGTACGGATTCTCGTATGCTTTTTTGTACCAGTCTACGCTGATATGCGGTATGCTCGGCGGGTTCAGACTGAAATGCCCCGATATGCTGAAATGCGGTAGTGCAAGATGCGGCAAACTCCAGTGAAAGTTAAAGAAGCCTTTTATCTTCTCAATTGCGCCGGATACGAAGTTCTTGGCTGCCTCTATCTTGTCCTGTATGCCTTGCTTGATACTGGAAAATACATTCAAGGCCGTTGTTTTGGCTGAGGTCAATTTTTCGGATATGCTCTGGCGTATGTTGGAAAATTTTGTCGACACGGTTGTCGCTATAGACGAAGCCACACTTGACACGGTGCTCTTGATAGAGTTCCATTTATCCGTGACAAACGTCCTGATAGTAGTGACTGCGTTTACTACGCCCTCTTTCGCCGTGTTCCATGCCGTGATGATAGTCTCTTTTAACGTATTCGCCCACTGGCATATCGTGTCCCAGTTCTTATACAAGGCCACACCGATAGCGATAGCCGCACCGATAGCAAGCGTGACCGGACCGCCCAGCACGCCCACAATCGTACCAAGTACCGTTATGATCGAGCCGATACCAGTGACAAGTTTACCGATGATAATGATCGCCGGAGCGACAGCCGCAACAACGCCAGCTATCATCAGGATGGTCTGTTGCTGTTCTGGTGTCAGGTTGCGAAGCTTCTCGGTCAGCGTGCCGACCCACTCGGCTAATTGTTCCAGTGCCGGAGCGACTATCTCAGCCACATCCGCACCGATCTCGCCCATCGTGCCAGCTATGGTAGCTTTCATCTGGTCGATGGTGTCATTGGTTTCATTCAGTGAGTTTAAAGTGTCCTCACTGAGAATGAGGCCCATGTTCTGCGCTTCTTCGCCGTATGCCCGGAGAGACTCGCCACCGTCGTCAATGATCCCGGCGAGTTCATCCGCACCCTTACCAAACAGCTCCATAGCCGCCTGATCACGTTCGGTTTCGTTCTGAATCTGGGAGAGTGCCGCAATAGAATCGTAGAATACATCTGTGGCATTACGAAGCGAACCGTCAGCATTGGTGACTGACACGCCAAGCTTTTTGAAAGACTCGTTGGACGGGTCCATCTGCTTCTTCATCTTCTTGAGTGCGCCAGTGATGTCAGAAACAGATACGTCTACGAGTTCCGAAGCGTACTGCATTTTCTGGAGTTCATCCGTGGAAATGCCAGTCTGCTTTGACAGCGTGTTCAGTTCGTCCGCATTCTGCACGGCGTCATAGCCAAGCTTGAGAAGCGAACCGCCAACAGCGGCAGCCGCACCAGATACGGGTGCAAGCTTTTTCCCGAAGTCTGAGATTTTACCGCCAGCCTCCTGGACCTTTTCGCCGACAGCTTTCATCTGCTGTGAAGCGACAGAACCAAAGTTTTTATACTCTTCTTCTAAGCTCTTAAGGTCGTTCTCAGTTTCGATGATTTCACGCTGTATAGCGTCATATTCGTCCGAACCCTTGGCATACTGCGACTGTGCGTCTTTAAGCTGGTTAAGACGTGTTTTCGTGTCGCTGATGGCCTTTTCCAGATTCTTCTGCTTCTGCGTGAGCAGTTCAGTGTTTCCGGGGTTCAGCTTTAACAGCTTGTCAATGTCTTTTAAGTTTGTTTGTGTAGTTTTTAGGGACTTGTCCACTTCGGACAGCGATTTCTGTAGTTTAGTAGTATCGCCGCCAATCTCAATGGTTATACCCTTAATACGTCCACTTGCCATATTTAGAACCTGTCATAGTCTTGTTGAGTTGCTACAAAGTCCCACTCTTCTGCGTCATTACCCTTTTCAATTAAAAGGTCCTGGACGAATCCATACTCCAGCTCACACAAATCGGACGGACGCAAGCCGAGTTCTAAGCACCGCAGAATGTAAAGCCCTGTTGTATATGGGCGTTCCGTCAGCCGCCCTTTCTTTTTGGGACGGATTTTGTTACCGTCTGCCCCATGTAAAGACTGGAAATGTCGCCGGAGGCCGTCAGGATGTCCAACGGCTCGAACTGCACCAACCAGTCATAATAGTCATCTATTGAAATGTTCATAAGGTCGGACATCTTACTCAGTTCGGCCTGTTTCGCCATTACAAAACCCATCTTCTGGAAAATATCCGGGTCAGGCGTGTCGCCCTGTGCTTTCTGTAAGAAGTCTTCTTTGAAAATTGCCCTGTAAACGTAAGGAGAGGCGGCATTCGCCGCCATTTCAATCTCCTTATCGCCTATTTTAATAGTACCTTTCATACGCCCTCCTCCTGACATTAGGTCGTAGCTGCCGCAGTCGGTAAATAGACCGTGGAAGTCCAGCCGTTATATGTGGTGCTGTCAGAGTTCTCACCAGCCTCAGCCTTAACGATGTCAGCACTAAGGCCAGATACATAAATAGACTTGGCCTCGATGTTGATGGTTTCGGTCTGCGGTTCGATGGACTCGGCCTTTGTCGTGCCGGATTCTGCCGCTCTTGTGGCTGTGCAGTTATACATAACGTGCTTGGTGGCCTTGACATCGCCCTCGAACTGGAACAGCAGAGCAAAGTGAACGATTGGAGCGTTCATATTTTCCACTAAGATGTTCTTGGTGTCTTTGATCATACCGAGTACATCCTTTTTGAATGCGTCCGGAATGCGAGCCAGTTCCAGCGTGCCGGAGTAGCCGTTGTTTCCGTTTCCTACCCAATAAGCGATGTTATCAGCGTAAAACGTGGTATTGTCGCCCTGGGGTTCAAGAGAAAGAGAAACAGCACCCGGCAGAGCTACAGGCGTGCCAAATGTTGCAGAGTTGTCACTCGCAAGGGTAGCCACGGCATAGTAGCAATTCTTAATGCCGTACTTAATTTTGTTAGCCATTTTGTTCCTCCGTGATGATTACATCAGTTTCGTAAATCACTTCGTACATCCGCTCGCTGTCCAGGTACTGCTCATTTCTTGTGTAAACAAGCCCATTAGCAGAAAGGACAGCCTCAACGGCTGCCTCAAGTGTGAAATCTTTGTTATCGGTGTATAGCTCGACTATTAAGTGCTCTATCTTCTGATAGTTCGTGTTGTCGGCTAACACGTCATTACTGTTTGAGTAGAAAAAACAAATAAATGGTGGTTGCTGTGGCGTATCATCCGGGAATTGGTAATAAGCTGTCGGAATTGTCGTGCTTGTATCCAACGGGATGGTACACAGCATGGTTTTTACTTGTGCGTATGTCATAATGCCGCCTTTAATTCTTTCATAATGTTCTGTTCGATTTCGTCCTCTACGGCTGCGATGTGTTCGTGTGCCGGAGTCGGTCTGAATGTGCGGCCAGTTCCATTTCTTGTAACGTGCCCATATTCCAACAAATGCGGGAGTCCAGGCTGTGAACTGTTGTAAATTGTGCCTTGTGCTGATAACCGCCCTGTTTCAAAACGTGACGTCCAGCCTTTCGCATATTTCTTACCACCGACAGCACCTTGAGCGTTCGCTTTGACTTGCTTCGCCCCGGCTTTCGTGACTTTCTTCACGGCTTCTTGCATATCCTTGTTGACGTCTTCTTTGTACTCATCAAGGATTTTTTTGCACGCTTTCTCGAAATCAAACGCCATTTGTACCGCCTTTCCGTTCGGCGTAGAGTTCTATCACGTCAGAACGTCCCTTGTATGCTCGGTAAATGCCGTAAGTCTTGCCCTTGTACTTGACGATCCGCTCGCCTTGGTAGTCTGCAAAGAACATCGTAAATTCATACTCCGGGTTCAGACCGTTGCGCCCGCCCTCGAAAAACTCGGCACGGGTGACGGAATTTACCTGTGCGAAGACGTCACGCTCTGATGTGGTAGCCTTCCATACTCCGTTGGCGTCCTGCGTTTGGGTTTCGCTGATTAAAGTGATAACTTCGCTTCTGTCCATTTAATCACCCCAGTCTGTGAAGCCTGTGCAAGTCGCAAGCTGGGCTTTCTGTTCGTCATAGGAGCGTTTTAATCTGTCGTAGTCATCCGGCTGACCGAAGTGCATGAGAAAGTATGTAATCTCGGCCTGAGTCACCAACGGGCTGACCGTTTCGGGGATTTCCACGCCCGCAACGCCTAAGTCAAGCGCAGCCGTTTCCAACAGGTCAGAAATCTGAACATCAAAGGCATTCGTTGTGATACGTCCGGCAAGTTTAGCCTTTTCAAGTAATGTGCTGTTTACCATTTATTCATCCTCTTTTCCATCGTTGTAGGCTTCAAAGAATTTACGAGTCACGATACACGACCCAACATGACCCAGTTCGATGTCTGAATCGCACCAGATGTCATATCCGCACTCCCTCGCCCGCCAGCAAAAAGCAACGTCTTCACCGAATCCGACCATGGGGTCGAACATCAGACCTTGAAACTTCGCCGCTACGCTGAGAAGCACGTCTGTTGACATCAGTACACCAGCAAAACCACACCCGCCTACTTTGAATCGTCCGTCTGGGACGGAAAGAAGTGCAGTATAACTTGCTCCCCTCTCCATCTTCTCCAAACGGTCAAATAAGCATGGCGTATACGGTGGTTTACGTCTGAAACAGACAGCCGTCAGAAAGTCAATATCGTTTTCGGTGCAGACCTTCAACATCCTCTGCAAAAGGTCCGGGCCGAATACCATGTCAGAGTCTAACCATAAAACATAGTCAGCCTCAGCCTTGATTGCCTGACGTGCGAGTGAGTTCCGTGCGTTGTATACCAGTGAGCCAACTTCAAAACCTATCATGGTGTCCCCCGCTCTCTGTAGAAGCGCAAGCGACTGACAGAACAGAGCGGGGACGGTATCCAACGATGGTACTGCTATAAATACTTTCAATGCTTGCCCTCCCTATGAAAGATTAGTGTACGATCTTGCAGAATGCTTTCGGTGCTACTACTGCATGACCGACATACTCACGACCCAGGATACGGATGAGGTCATATTCCATCTTGGTCTTGTCATCGAACTTGATTTCGATTTCCTGACCGTTCGGGAAGTTCGCCTGTACGCCGAGACCAAGGTCGCCAACGATTGCGTAAGTCACGCCAGTGGTGGCTGCGCTGAATGCTTTGATGGAGTCATTGAATACTACCGGCAGTCCCTCAAACGGATCGTAGCCGTAGTTTCCGGCGGCCTGTGCTGCTTTGAATGATCCCCAAGTCTGCTTATTCATCATGATGACCGGATTAACAGCTTCGTCAGACAGCTCTGCGAGTGCCTGTGCTACCAGTCCCAGAGTTACGGTTGTACTGGTGATTTTCGGAACAGCCGGGAGGCTGGTTGCGCTCTGAGTGCCGCAAGCCTCGATGTCAAGGATGATTTCGTCAGCCAGTTTCTTTGCGATTCTGTAGGTCAGTTCATCATAGATGTAATCCAGGAACGCCTCGCCCTTCATGTCATAAACTTCATCAGAGATGGAGATCCATTTCTTGATGGATTCCGGGACAAGGTTTACGATTCCCAGAGTCAGGGACTCTTCTGTTACTGCCTGGTTCGCAGCTTCGGTATGTACATAAGCTCCATCGCCGGAGATTTCATAACCGATTTTCACGTTGCCTTTAAGGAATGTCTTTCTTACACGGCTGGTGATACCCTCACGCTCCCAAGCGGTTCTTACGCGATCCTCAGCGTAGGAAGCTACCGGGACAGAGCCGGATACGTTCTCGGTAAGCAGTGCGCGGCATTCTGCGTCGTTGCCAGTTTTGATATACTCTGCATAAGCCAGGTTGTACTCGTGGCTCGCTCTTACTTCAGCGTTTGTCATTGTATTTTTCTCCTCTGTTACTTCAAATGTCTGTACGGTTTCGCCCTCGCCAGTAGCGACAGCGGCGCGGATTTCTGCACGTTTGGCTTCGTCCGCTTTTCTGTTTTCGAGTTCCTCATTGATAGCGCGGATTTCGGTTTCCAGTTCGTCAAGGTTGGCGTCTTCTGCCTCTGCCTCAGTCACGATCTGATTCTTGCGCTCGTTGAGTTCTTCGATGTTCATTTCTTTGAGTTCCATAATTAAACCTCGCTCAATAACTTGATTCGTTTTCTCTGAATCTCGCGCCGTTCCGCTTCGAGTCGCTCCGCTCGTTCCATTTCAATCACTCCGTTGAAATAGTCGCGTGTAGATACGCTTAATTCGGTTGTCGGGTTCGCCGGGAATGTCACCGGGCTGACGTCAAATACCTTTGCAATCCGGTCGATTACCCTTGTATGTGTTTCGGAGTCGTAGTGATCCTCCGCAACTGTAAAAGCAAAGGACATTTTGGGATAATTGCCCGCCTCGATGTCGGCGTACAAGTCCCGCGCCCTCTGCGTTCTACCTAAGTCTGTGCGCTGTGCGAGTCCGTTTTCGTCCGTCCATAACTGGACCGTTCCGGCTGACGTTCTGGCGTACACTGTGCCAGTGTGGTCTACTCTGAAAACCACGTCTGACAGGTCCGCACCGTCAAAAGCTGTCGGCTCGATACGTTCGGAATAATCCACGCCGTCTACGTTCATAAGGACATACGGCTGGAATGTACTCGCATAACCCTCAACAAAAAAGGAAGGCTGCTCGCCCTCCTCCTGTGGAACCATTCGCAGTTCCATGTTTCTATATTCTCTTTCGTTACTCGGCATTGTTCTCATCCTCCGCTATCTTCTCATCGGTGCTGTAATACTCGCCCCGGATGATACGCTGGTCGCCGCCATCAACAGGCGGCAAGTTCCAAATTTCCCTAACATCATTTATTGACATGATTCCACGGTCTAACATCTGACTCGATACGTTCAGCTTCTCGGCGTTGCTTAAATACTGCAAGCGGTTCGCGCTGGCCGTCACCCGGTTGCCCTGTGACTGCTCTCTGAATGTAAATAACATCTTGGTCATTACTTCTGAGAACTGAATGGCAAACGGTTCAATAGCACCCTCATAAAATGCTGTCCATCTGTCGCCGTATGCTTTGTTTTCCAGAATATCCTCATTGACACCAAAGTAGTCGTAGACGTTCTCACGGATGACTTTCATCTGCTCGGCGTCCACGATCCACGGCTTTGCGTTTATCTGCTGGATATTTGAGTAAGTGTTCGGGAACAGCAACATCCCTCCGCCCTCGGCCTCTGCGCTGAAATTCTCGGCTGTGAATCTCTTGCGCTCTTTGGCTAAGTCATCAGCCTTTGCGAAGTTGGTGAGCTGTGCCATGAATCGGTAGGAGGCCGCAGACTTGACACCCTCTTTGATTCCCTGGTCCTGGATGTGTATCAGTTCCATCGTCGGGAATAAGGCGTGGTTAGTTTCTCCAAAGAAGTCTGACTTGTACTGGTACTTGTTCATTACACCGCAGAAATCAAACTCAATGGCGGCTTTGTTACCGTTGCTAAACTCATAACGCAGATACGGGACGTCATTATATGTCACGATCTCGCACCTGTGCGGGAGTGGTGCATATATCCCGGACGGTTCGCCAAACTGGTCATACACCGGACAGATAAAAGCCGTATTGTGTACGTCCAAAATCGTGCTCAGTCTGTACATAAACTGACTCCACGTCTGGAACTGGTTCGGAGCGTGCGCGAGTTTAATCTGTAACGCCGGACGTGCCGCCCCTTGCGTTTCCACTTTGAGCTTGCTGATGTGAGTCGCCCTTGCGTTGATTGCCGCCCGGATCAATTCGCTTTCGTAAATCTCGCCGCCCCATGTGGTGAAGCGCGGGGTGTAGCCGTTCAGCATTCTGAATGTACTTTCTACGTTGCTCTTCGGTAATTTCGGACGGTTGCCAAATATAAAGTCAAAAAGTCCCATTTCAATCCTCGTTTTTTAACTGTTCGCCGATCTCGGCATAATATTTTTGTCTGACAGTCATGGCGTCCAGCAAGGCCGCCGCTCCGTCAATATGCAGCGAGGGCGTGAGCTTTACCAATTTGCCCCGCCCCCGTTCTGTACTCATTTTGATGGCACTGTTTAATAAGTGCGCTTTGAGTATATCGTTATCGCCAAGGTGAATTTTTTCATCCTCTAACAGTCCCTGAGTTTCCTGTATAACGGGATAGAGATTTTCACCCTGAAACACATCATCGGTATGAAAACCGTATGCGTTTAGGTCTTGTATTAAATACTGCGCCGAGTACCTGTCATAACCAATCTGCAACGGCAGTATTTGATATTGTTCGACTAAGCGAACAAACCAGTTGTAGCAGTCGTGATAATCCACGAAGTTATCACCGCTTGCTGTCATCAGCCCACGCTGGATGTAGATGTTATACGGTACGCCATCACGCTGGGTGCATTCGTCTATCTTCTCCGCTGGCAGGAAGAAATGACTGAATACATATAGTTGCCCACCCTTTTCAATAACGACACAACAGGCCGTTAAATCTCGCGTCTGCGACAAGTCAATACCGCCGACACAATAACAGTCTTTGAAGTCTTCCAGACTCAGAGCGTCACCGCTGGCTTTCTCTACGATGTTGGCGGGGAGCCAGGCGAGCGAGCTGTTCTGTTTAATGTTGCAATACTTGGTAATAAACTCCGCTTTTTTCGGGAGTGATCCCTCAGCCACGGCTATCTCGTCAATGAAGAAGTCAGCCGTTACGGACTTACCAAGATTCGGATTGCTTTTCTGTAGTTCATTTAAGTCATTCCACTTGTCAATATCGTCAATCGTATAGAGGAATGGCAATAAACGCTTTTCTTTGCTTTCGCCTAACAAAAAACGAGTTGACCTTTTCGTCAGCTCGTCAAATATGGAATCGCTAACATATCCAGCCGTGGTGCACGACAGCATTCGTGCGTCTGGGCGCGAACCCGTGCCGGACTTGATAACGTCATATTGCTTTAGCCCTTTGTCGCCCTCCCATGCGGCTATCTCGTCACAGATACCAAGGCTCGGATTAAACCCGTCAGATCGCTTTGCCGAAAAAGCTATCTTTTTCATGGTCGAGTTGTTCACCGGGAGGAACAAGTCAGAGATTCGTTTCTTTACACAAGTAGGATCGTCCGGCACTTTCTG
>Ga0265301_10001092_pt1 | contig 36743 bp, 26 predicted proteins | sample AusTroGonzalo_MG_2_FD_193488 | JGI IMG/M metagenome (GOLD analysis project Ga0265301, IMG submission 193488) | Bovine rumen microbial communities from tropical cattle in Woodstock, Queensland, Australia - Gonzalo_04 | ecosystem: Host-associated > Mammals > Digestive system > Stomach > Rumen ...
GACGGGATTGCCTGCGCTGTCACGCATCAGTTCGGTTGCGCCGCCGGAAAGGGTCACCGTAAATAAGATCTGGCCGAGCGAATCGACGACCCCGATGTGCGGCGTGGCGTCTTCCATCGTCGCACATACCATCTTTCCTTGATGGAGCATCCACTGCCAGTCTTCGTCGGAACGGTTCCGCCAGGCCCAGTAGAGCTTGCCGTCGGTGTAGGAACGGGCGCTGATCAGCACGGAATCCCGGTTGTCATAGCCGTTCCGGATGGAGAACACTTTGCCGTTGGTCAGGGCGATCCGGTACCCGGTCACGCCGCCTTCCTCGAACGCCGTCACGGACTGGACGTATGCCGAAGAGTCGGTATCGCTGACCAGCTTGGAGTAGATCTTCATGGTCTCGTTGATGGCGTCGCACTGGTCGGTGAGTTCATCGAAGGCCAGCTGGGTGGGAATCTGGAAAGAGTAGCCGTTCGCCAGCGTGAAGACGACCCGATAGGGGTCGGAGGTATCGATGCTCGTGAACATGGACGCACCGCTCTCGCCTTGAGCTGGGCCCCAGTTGCACTTGATCCATGTACTGCCGTCGAAGGTGTACCACCAGATGCCCTCCTCGATCTTGAGTTGCGGGACGGTGCCGGTGGCCCGTACGCGTAGGCCGTAGCTGTTGACCATCCAGGTCGGGGTTCCGGACTCACCCATCTGGATGGTCCAGTAGTAGTCTTCGTAGTTCTCGTTGTAGCGGACGCCTACGATGGGCGTGTCGCCGTCAGCGCCGTTGCGGATGATCAACGAGTTGCCGCTGGTAAAGACGATCTGATACCCGCTCCGGTCTCCGACGGAATAGGGCCGGATCTTGGTGATGTGCTCGTTTTTCTCAAGGGCCGAGATCAGTTCGGCGAGCGAGGAGATGTTATCGTTAATGGAGGATATTTTCTGCTCGAGACTGGCGATATCGTTACGCAAGTCGGTGATGCGATGCTCGATGGCTTCGTGACAGCCGCCCAGCAGAAGAACGGTGAGCAGCAGGGAAAGGGACAATACAATTTTCTTCATGTTCGGGTCCTCCTTCTAGCTACGGGGCAACAGGGATATGATGATCGTCTTCATCTGGCCGATGCCGTTCGAGACCAGCAGGCTGAGCCGGCTGGAGGAAGGGGAGGTGAACGGTGTTGGCGCGATGACCGTAATTTCCCAGATACTGTGTTTGTCGTCCACAGGAACGGCGGTGGCGTAGAAATGATCCTGAGCGATAGGCAGCACTTCCGTGCGTGCATCCGCACCGGAGACAAGACACCGGAACATGACGGCCTCACCGGAAGAGAGCAACAACGTGTTGCTGGTGGTGACGGGCGTCTGCAAGGTGACCGTGAGCGGCTTGTTGATAGGTATGTCGCAGATCATCCCGCCGGCGAGCGTCAGGCGGACGCGGTCTTCCTGCACTGCGATGATCGACTGGATGACCGGCTCGTGCGCGATGGCGCTGGCTTTCACCTTTTCGCCGTCAAGAAGCAGGAATTCGGGCTTGCTCGTGCCATAGGCGACAGCCCAGTACCAGGCCGGGTCGCCGCTTACCTGCTGAAGCGAAAGGGTCGGCGTGAGGCCGGAGGGCGCATTGGCCTGGACCTTGCCGCCTTTTTCATCGAGGAGCCACTGGGCGGGGGAAGAACCGTACTGGATGGTCCAGTACCAGTTCAGGTCCGTCTTGTCGGTGGTGTCGCGCTGGGCGCCGATGACCGGGATGTTGGAGGCAGTGCCGTTGTAGAAGGCATAGCTGCTGCCGTCGGACAGGTTCAGGCGTTGGCCGATGGTGTCGGTCCCGCTGAGGATGGGCAGGACTTCCTGGATGTACAGGCTCTCGCTGAAGGTCTTGGCCAGCTGCGTGAAACTCTCGAGATTGTCGTTGGCTTTCCGGCATTCCTCCTGCAGTTTCTCGAAACTGGCCCAGGTCGGTGCCTGGATGATAGTTCCGTTGAGCAGCTTGAATTCGATGTAGCCGTCTTTCTCCTGGACGCTCTCGAAGAAGGAAGCACCGTCTACGCCGGTGGCGCGTCCGAGGTTCGCCCAGATCTCGCCGTTATCGTACGACACCATCCAGTTCCCGTTTTCAATCTTGAGGAGCGGTGAAGCAGCAGTCGTAGGGATGCGGACGCCGTAGTCGTCGGTGATGAAGGTGGCTTGCGTGTCGGATGGATAGCGGACCGTCCAGTACCACTCTCCGTCCTCCCCTTGAGCTACGCCCAGTTCCGGAGTCTCGGCGTCTAGACCGTTGTAGAGGGTGATCGGGTCGGAGTTGGTGAAGGAGATGGTATAACCGGCGATGCCCTGTGCATTGTAGAAGGGCTCGATGCCGGTGATGAAGTCGTACTTGGACAGGTTGTCAAGCAGGAGCTGGAGACCCAGGAGTGTCGTGTTCAGTTCATCGCAGCGTCGTTCGAGGCGTTCGATGCGACGTTCCATCAGGGCGAGGTCGGACTCGATCTGGTCGTGGCATCCGGTCAGGAGCAAGACGAGCAGCAGTAAGCAGATTCGTAGCTGTTTCATGGTCAATCCTCCTTGATGATGGTGATGGTCTTGACGACGGTCGTGGGTGAGGGCCCGGACGAGAAGGTGAAGAAGGCCATGATCTTGCCGGTCCCGCTCTCAAACGAGGACGGCGCCTTGATCAGGAGGCAGGCTTCCCCGGACTCAAGGACACCGGGCGTGGCGCTGAAGCCACCCTGCGTAAGCAGCGAGAGGGTCGGATTGACGCCGTTGGCGGTGTAGCGGAGCGCCACCTCGCCGCCATCCTTCATGACAAGATTGTCGGTAATCGTGGTGCCGTCGGGGGCGGTGAATGTCACGGTGTAGGCCTTGGGCAGGACGAAGCGGGTCGTGCCGTCCTTGAGGACCAGGACCAGCGAATCGGTGTAGTCGCGCACAGAACTGAAAACCTTTGCCACCGTATCGACGGCGCGCGGTTCCCAGTTGTTTCCCACTTTAGTACGGAGGAATTCCGTGGTGTCCTTCGTCGTGACGGACCAGTAGAAATAGCCGTCGGTCGTGTCGCGGACGACCGAGACTTTCGGAATGTCGACCGCTTCGCTCTCGGCAGCGACCTTATCCCCTTCGGGCGTGAGGACCCACTTCTCCGGCGACTGGCCGATGGTGTAGGCCCAGTAGAGATGTCCGTCCGAATGGCGCTTGACGAAGAGGGAAGGGCTCATCGCCGAGGTCCAGTCGTGGATGCTGAACGACTTTCCGTTGGAAAGCGAAACGGTGAGGCCGGTGGTGTCGCCGTCGGTCACGAGCGGGCTGACGCCGGTGATCCAGAGCATCTTCTCGCGGGTGGAGCGGATGAGGGTTGCCTGTGCGTCGGTGTTGTCATTGATCTTCTCGAAATCCGCCTTGAGGGCCAGGAAGGCCTCATAGCTGGGGATTCTGAGGGTTTCCCCCGTCGAAAGCGTGATGATCACGTAGTTGTTGAAGAGGGTGATGTCGGAGAACATCTTGTCGCCGCGCTCGCCGTCCGCCTTTCCGAGTTCGGTCCAGGTTTGGCCATTGTCGGTGGTGATGACGAACATGCCGTTTTTCACGGATACGAAGGGAAGCACGCCGACCGATGACATCCGGGTACCGTCGGAAGCCTTCAGCCAGATCCAGTCGCTGTCGCCGTATTGGACGGCCCAGTAGTATTTTCCGTCGTCGGGGTCACGCCGGCTGGATACCAGCGGCTTCTTGCCGTCGGCACCGTTGGTGATGGTGATCGGGTCGTGCTGGACGAAGTTCACCCGATAGCCGGTGACCGTGTTGTCTGTCTTGATCTCGGTGATGCCCGTGATCATGTCCTGCTTCTGGATGGCCTGGACGAGTTGTTGCAGGTTGGCGATGCTTGCGTTGAGCTGCTCGCAATACAGCATCACGGCATCGGTCCTGCTTTCCAGTTCGTCCAGCTTGGCGAAATACTCGTCGTGGCACCCTGTCGGAAACAGGAGCACGCCCAGAAGGAGGAGCCAAGACACTAACTGTTTTTTCATATAATGGATGTGATGTGTTTGTCGGGATTAGAACAGGTAGCCGGTGTTCACATAGAACGAACCGCCCTTGCCGTTGTCCTGTTTGTTGAATGCGCGGCCGTAGTCAACCGCGATGATGAAGTTCTTGTTGAGGATGAAGCGCAGGCCGCCGCCGGCTGCCAGGTGGAACTTCTCGGGCGCGGTCTTGACGAGCTGCTCGGGGAACTTGCCTTCGCTGACGGAGCCTTTCCACGTGTCTTCGGAGATTTCCCGGTAGTGATAGTCCTTCAGCACGCGGCCGCCGTCGAAGAAGGCGTTCAGGCCGAAGGTCAGGTTCTGTTTGAACACCTGGACAGTGAGGAACCGCCAGCGGAGCTCGGTGTTGAAGTAGCAGATGCTCTTGCCCTGGATGCGGTTGCGCATGATGCCGCGGAGGGTGCGGTAGCCGCCGAAGCCGTCGCGGTCATAGCCCGGTCCGAGGACGGACTCATAGGGGAGTACGTAGAAGGCCGGGTCGTTCTTGCCGATGAAGCCCTGGATGTTGGCGCGGTAGGCGAACACGAGGTTGCCGTTCTTCATGAAGGGGATGTACTGCCGCAGCACGACGTAGTAGCGACCATAGGGCTTGTTGGTGCCCATCCACTTGGGGGCCCACTCCATGAAGGCGTCGGCCCAGATGCCGCGGGTCGGGGCGTTCTCCACGTCACGGCTGTCGTAGCACAGGCCGGCGCGCCAGGCGCTGGTCATGCCGCCCTTGAATTCGTCGGGCGCGATGTAGCCAAGGTCCTTGTACCAGGCGAAGAGGCTCTTGCCGTAAGGCAGTTCCTTGAGGTTGTCGCTCTGGAATTCGTCGATGATGAAGTATTTGAAGTGGTAGCCGAACTTCCAGTAGAACTTGCCGACAATCTTGCCGGTAAAGTCGATCTTTCCGTACGGCACCTTGCGGCTCATCTTGTAGTAAGCCGTGGGCAGGCTGGAATCATAGTACGACTTGTAGCCGTTGTATCCGTAGAAGTCGAGCGCCTTCTCGTTGGAGAACGAAGCAGCGAACGAGAAGCGGACGCCCGGGATCAAGAAGCGGTTGTCGTAGCTCAGCACGTAAAGCTGCGAGCCTTTCGTGAACCAGGATCCCTCGAGATACAGCTGCTGGCGGGGGTTGGGGTACCAACCGCCCTTGCCGAAGTCGTAGATGTTGGCCAGGGCGCCGAGCTGGAAGCCCTTGTCCTGGTCGAAGGCGACGATGGGGAAGGCGCCGAGCGAGAAGCCGGTTTTCTCGACTTCCTTCTTTCCTTGTGCCGACGCGCCCAGGGTAAGGGCGAGGAGGGCAAGCAGGGTAATCAAACGTTTCATATCAGTTTCAATATATTATTTCTCATTCAGTTCACTTTTCAGGTCTTTTATCAGGTCCGCGTGCAGATCGCGCAGCTTGCGGTTGAAGCACCAGCGCCAGGCGGAGGCCAGCCGCCGCATCTGCTCGAACCAGTCGTAGGCCAGGAGCGGTGCGGGGAGCAGCAGGACCAGCGCCAGCAGCGCCCAGTACCACTTCAGCGTGCAGAAGAGCACCACGGCGTAGACGATCAGCAGCAGCGTCCACACGAGCAGCAGCGCGCACAGGCGGAAGGAGTTGCGGAAGGTGCGGTCCTCCACGCCGGCGGCCAGTTTCTCGCCCACGCCCCAGGCCGGGGACGACAGCAGGGCGTAGACCAGTGCGAAGGGGAGAGTCACCAGCCCCTTGAGGGTGCGCCAGAGCGCCGCAAGCAGCGGATGCCGGACCGTGGTGACGGGCAGGGCCACGCGGGCACCGCGCCGTGCCTCCATCCAGCGGATGACTTTTTCAAAGAGCGCTTTTGCCTGTTCGGGCTTCTCTTCTCGGAGCCGTTGCAGGCGGGCGGAAGCATCCCGGTTCGCCTGCATGCGCTCCTGCAACTTGCATTCGGGCACCTGTCCGCTCTGCAACTTGGCCAACTCCCACATGGCCTCATAGTCGGCGTCGTCGGGGAGCCAGACGATCTGCTGCTTCATGGCTTCGGCGGTCATCGTGCGGATGGCCGAGAGCATCTCGGGGTCCCGCAGTTCCGGATGGGCCTCGATCCAGGCCGATACGTCGATCGGGTCGCCGATCGTCAGCATCAGCGTGGAACGGTAGCGGTAGTAATCGCCGTACTCGCAGCCGATGGGCACGATGTACACGTGCGCGCCGTCGGGCATCGTCCGGTGGGCGCCCAGCGCGATGCGCGAGATGCCCTTGCCCAGCGGAAGCAGGCTGTGCATGGAGCGGTGCGTTCCTTCGGGTAAGATGCAGAACGGCACCCGATTGTTGAGTACTTCGATGGATTTTTCGATGGTGTCGTTGGTGTCGAGCACGTTGCGGAAGCCGTCGCGCACGCGCGTGATGGGCATGATCTTGAAGAAAGTCAGGATCTTGCGGAACACGGGCTTGCGGAACACGTCGGCCCGCGCCACGAACACTTTCTTGCCGGGGGTCATGGCCAGCACGGCGAGCGGGTCCATCAGCGCGTCGCAGTGGTTCGGCGAAAGGATTACCGCACCGTCAGTCGGAATCTTCTCCAGGCCCGTGATGCGCCATTTCCGGAAGGAACCCTTGATATATCTGTCGACGACGCTCCGGAGCGTGGTGTACCAGAAATCGTCTTCGTATATTATCTTCTCAGCCATAATCTGCCAATATAATAAATCGCTAAGGTACGGAAAACGCATGAAAAATCCCAGAAAAATGGTTACATTTGTGCATGGCTTACACCGTGATGTTCTACAACCTGGAGAATCTCTATGACACCATAGACGATCCCCTGACCGACGACGACGCCTTTACCCCGATGGGAGACAAGCGCTGGACGCGCGAAAAGTACCTCAAGAAGCTCTCGAACCTGAGCGAGATCTTCTCGGCGGTAGCCTCGGCGCACAACGGTTTCCCCGTGGTGGCCGGCGTGTCGGAGGTGGAGAACCTCAAGGTGTTGCAGGACCTCGTGTCGCAGAAGCGCATGACGGGCGCGCACTACAAGTGCGTGCACTTCGAGTCGAACGACTCCCGCGGCGTGGAGGTCGGGATGCTCTACCGTCCCGACAAGTTCACGCTCATGGGTTGCGAGCCCGTGAAGCTGGTTCTGCGCAGCGGGCGCGAATACATCGGCCGCGACATCCTCGCGGCCTGGGGATCGATCGACGGGGAGATGTTCGTCTTCTACATCTGCCACTTCCTGTCGCGCCGGGGCGGGGTCGCCTCGTCGGAAGGATTCCGCCGCGCCGGCGCCGAGACGGCCCGCGACCATGCCGCCGCCCTGCGCCGCGACTATCCCGACATCAAGGTCGTGATCCTGGGCGATATGAACGACGCGCCCTCCGACACGTCGCTCGCCGAACTCCTGAAGGCCCACAAGAGCCCCTTCAACGTGCCCGAGGGAGAATATTTCAACCCGTTCTGGAAGCTGGCCGACGAGGGGCTGGGCACCAGTATCCACAACCACCGCTGGGTGCTCTACGACAACATCATCGTGTCGCACAACATGCTGCCCGCCTGGCCCGGCCTCAAGGGGTTCCGCATCTGCCGCATCGACGGCAAGAACCACTACGGGGAGATATTCCGCCGCAACTTCATGCTCAAGAAAGGCGCGCCGCGCCGCAGTTACTACGGCAATACCTTCGACAACGGCTACAGCGACCACCTGCCGGTGCTCATCAAGATCGACAAGCGATGAAAACCTATACCGATTTCGTGTTCGACATCGACGGCACGATGCTCGACACCGAGCGCACCGGCGTGCTCTCGCTCATCCAGACCATCCAGGAACTGACGGGCCGAAAGGTCTCCTACGAGGAGGCTTACGGGTTTTTCGGCATTCCGAGTTTTCTGGCCGCCTCGCGTCTGGGCTACGCGGACGAGGCGCATTTCGCTGCGGTGTGGGAGGAGCACTATCAGGAGCTGATGTACCTGGTGACCCCGTTCCCCGGCGTGGTGGAGGTGCTCGATGCGCTGAAGGCGGGAGGCGCGCGCCTGGGCGTGGTCACTTCGCGCTCGAAGTTCGAGATCGAGTACGACCCGCACCTGTCCAAGCTGTTGCCGCGATTCGATGCGGTGATATGTTCGGAAGATTCGCCCCGCCACAAACCCTTCCCCGACCCGATGCTGGCCTATTTCGCCAAGACGGGCGCCACGGCTGCGGACACGCTCTATGTCGGCGACACGATGCACGATTATTCCTGCGGCCACGATGCGGGCTGCGATTTCGCGCTGGCGGACTGGAAAGGACGGGGGATGCAGGGAATCCCTGCGGACTACTGGTTCTCGGACGAGGCGGGCTTGCGGTCGCTGATCCGCTTGTCGCGTTTCTTTTTCTCCTTGCCGTAGCTCGACTTCATGTATTTGGCCCACTGTTCGGGCGTGAAGAAGCGCTCGAAGGCTTCGTCGGTGGCGGCCATCCACTTGTCGGAGATGGCCTGGTAGGTTTCACCGTTGCTGGCGCCGGTCTTGCGGGTCGCGGCGAACTCGTCGCTCAGTGCGTGGAAGTTGTACTGAAGGATGGAGTCGACGAAGAACACCTGCACTTCGTCGAGCTTGAACATCTTCGTGAGGTTGTCGAGCTGGTTCTGGATGACCTGGTCGATATCGGGCTCCTGCTGCTCCTGGGCGTGGGCGCACGGGGCTGCCGCCAGGGACAGCACCACCGCCATGAGGATGAGAATCATTCGCTTCATTTGGCAAAGATAACCTATTTTTTTATCTTCGTGGAGCAAAACCAGACAAATTTACGATAATGAGAAGATTCTTGGCCCTTGTGGCGTGCCTGTTGCTGCTGGCGCTGGCGCGTCCTGCCGCAGATGCCTGCACCAACGTGATCGTGACCAAGGGAGCCTCGGCCGACGGCTCCTGCATGGTGACTTATGCGGCCGATTCGCACCAACTGTTCGGAGAACTGTATTTCCGCCCGGCGGCCAACCATCCGGCCGGCTCCTTCCTGGACATCTACGACTGGGACAGCGGCCACTACCGCGGCAAGATCGCCCAGATTCCCCATACGTTCCAGACCGTGGGCAACATGAACGAGCACCAGCTCATCATCATGGAAACCACCTTCGGCGGCCGGGAAGGCCTGGAGAACCCGGACGGCATCATGGACTACGGCTCGCTGATCTACGTCACGCTGCAGCGCGCCCGCACGGCCCGCGAGGCCATCCGCATCATGGACGAGCTCGTGCAGACGTACGGCTATCCGTCTGAAGGCGAAAGTTTTTCGATCGCCGACAAAGACGAATGCTGGATCTTCGAGATCGTTGGCAAGGGCGAGCAGAAAGGTGCCGTGTGGGTGGCGGTCCGCATCCCCGACGGGATGATCTGCGCCCATGCGAACCAGAGCCGCATCCACCATTTCCCGCTCAACGACCCGGAAAACTGCCTCTATGCGCCCGACGTGATCTCTTTCGCGCGCGAGAAGGGCTTCTTCAACGGAACCGACGCTGAATTCAGCTTCTGCGACGCGTACTGCCCCGCGGACTGGAGTGGCCTGCGTGCCTGCGAGGCGCGCGTGTGGTCGGCCTTCCGCCTGCTGGGCGGCAGCGCTTTTGATGCCAATCGCTACCTCGACTTCGCTTTGGGCGAGAATCCCGCCAACAAGATGCCGCTCTATATCAAGCCGGAGAAGAAGGTGACCGTCAAGGCGCTGGCCGACGTGATGCGCGACCACTACGAGGGTACGCCCATGGACATGACCGAAGATGTGGGCGCGGGTGTCAGCCGCACGCCCTACCGCTGGCGTCCCATGAGCTTCGAGCTCGATGGCAAGCACTACATGTTCGAGCGCGCTATCGCAACGCAGCAGACCGGCTTCTGGTATCTCGGCCAGGCGCGCGGCTGGCTCCCCGACGAGGTGGGCGGCCTGCTCTGGTTCGGCGTGGACGATGCCGCCACCAGCGCGCTGACGCCCATCTACACGAATATCACTTCGGTGCCGGAATGCTTCCGCGAAGGCAATGGCTCGATGGTGGAATACAGTCCCACTGCGGCTTTCTGGCTCTTCAACCGCGTGGCACAGTTCGCGTACTTGTACTATGACCGCGCCGAACCCGAGATCCGCACCGCCATCGACCGCTACGAAAATGAGAATGTGGAACTCGTCGCGCAGCTCGACGCCCGGGCGCGCAAGATGCTGGAATCCGGCAACCGCCGGCAGGCCCTGGATATGCTTACCGAATGGTGCGCCCAGCGCTCCCAGTACCTCTTCGACACCTGGACCGACCTGGGCAACTATCTGCTGGTGAAATACATGGATGGCAACGTCAAGCGCCAGAATCCTGACGGCACCTTCCAGACCAACGGTTCCGGCAAGCCCATCCCCGAATCGCCTATCCATCCCAAGTTCCGTGAGCGCTGGCTCCGCGGCGTGGTGAAAGACCACGGCGAAGTGATGGAAATCAAGAAGTAAAAACCGTTATTCCTCCGTGGCCGGCTGACCCTTCTGAAAGACGACGAGTTTTCGCTGCAGGGCTTCCGACTTGAACAACAGGGTGCCAGTGCGTTCCGACGTGCTGGCATTCTCTTTTACATAGATTGTTACGTCGCTGTCTTCGTCGAACCATTCCGGCCAGGATGAGGCCCAGGTGATGCCATCGTTGTTCGTGGCGACGACGACGTTGGTGGCCAGATGCACCCGTGTGGAGTCTGCCTGCGGGCCGAAGTACAGCGTATCGGGGGTCACGCTCATGTCGGGCAGCACGTATTTCTCGCAGGCCGTGAACTGGGCGAGGGCCATCAGCAGCAGGACTGCAGGAATGATTATTGTTGCAGCTTTGCGCACGTCATCACTATTTGGGATGCGAAGGTATGAAAAAAAATTGATAATTTTGCCGTATGAAAAGATATCTGCTTCTGGCACTTCTCTGCCTGGCGGCCCTCTCCTGCACGCAGGAGACGACCCTTACCGTCGAACCGGAAGTCCGGGATTTCCATTTCGGACCCGAAGGCGGATCCTTCGATGTAATCATCTTCACCAACGGCATCTGGACGGCCACGTGCAGCGACCCTGCCATCACTTTTTCGCCGGCTTCCGGCGACTACACCCTCCCGATGCACGTGGAGGTGCCCGAGAACCTGGAGCACTTCTCCAAGGCGACGCACATCCAGATCACTTCGAAGACCGAGGACCTGAGCCGTACGACGCAGGTGGTCATCTCGCAGGACTGCTATCCTTTCATTTTCAGCGAGGAAGAAACCTGTAAGACCATCGGTCCGGAAGGCGGCAAGGTCCGTTTCGCGGTCAATTCCAATGAGCCCTGGAAACTCTCGCCCGAGGCGGGCGTCCCTTCCTTTGGCGCCGAGCCGGAAACCGGCGGCCCCAACCGGGAGGTTGTCACGCTGGACATTCCCGCCAACGACAGCGGCCTGCCCCGCTCTTTTTCCGTCCTGCTGAGCCTGCAGTCCGACATCGACATTTACGTGATCCTGACCGTGGAGCAGGGAGCATAAACGATTCCAAATTTTACATGATATGAAAAGATTCCTTACCCTTTTAGCGGCAGGCCTTTTCCTTCTGGTGGCCTGCGAACCTGATCCGGTGCTCTCGCTCGACAAGACGAAACTGGATTTCAGTGAAGCGGGCGGAACCCAGACCATCGCGGTCTCCGCCAACAACACATGGCATATCTTGATGGAAGATTCGGACACGTTCTACACCGTTTCTCCGATGGACGGCAAAGGCGATGGCATGATCACCGTTACCGTGAAGCCCAACACCACCTCCGCCAACCGGAGCGAGACCGTGGGCGTGATCTGTGAGAGCCACGACCGCACCATGACCCAGACCTTTACGGTGTCGCAGACCTGCCCCGTCGGCAAGGTGCAAATCGAGAGCCTTGAATTCAATCCGCCGCGCGTGAACAACGTCTTCGACGCCGAAGGCGGCCTGATCACCGTCGAGTTCACGACCAACGCGGCCTGGACGCTCACCTGCAACCAGTCCGACGTGACGCTGGACCTGACCTCCGGTTCGGAAGGCAACTACACCGCGACGGCCATCGTCCCGGTCTGCCCCGACTTTGAAGGACGCACCATCAAACTCACGCTCACCTGCCGGACTTCTGCCGGCGGCGTCAGCGAGGAGTTCGGTACGGCCCAGGCGGGTGGTCTGGTGGTGTACGGCGACGTGGTCTATCACGCCGTGCAGATGCAGGACGGCCGGTGGTGGATGCAGGAGAACCTGCGCTACATCCCGTCCGGCCTGACGCCGAGCGACGATGCCACCAACGTGAACGCCGGTATCTGGTATCCGCTTGTGATCGATGAACTCACCGCCGACAAAGCTACCGTCAAGTTCAGCAAGTACGAAGAGGATATCATTGCCAACGGCTACCTCTACAGCAGCGAAGTGGCCCTCGGCCTGAAGCCGGGCGACATCACGGTTGACAACGCAGCCACCTTCGAAGGCGCGCAAGGCATCTGCCCGAAGGGCTGGCACATCCCGACCAAGGCTGAAATCATTGCCCTCGTAGGCAAGACGGCCGACAAGACCGATACCAACCCCAATGCGCCGTATTTTGACGCAGAGCTGAACGGAGGCAACGGTAGCGCGGCCCTCCTGAACGCAGACTTCTTCAACGCTGGTGCATGGGGCGCCGTCTCCATCGCCAACACCGCGGCGACCAAGGGTACGACCATGGGTGCCATCAAGGCTTACCAGGGCGGCATGAACACGGGCTACATCGCCGGTTCGACGGTACACCAGGTGACTACCAACGATGACGGTTCGCTCAAGAACGTCCAGTTCGTGGCCCTGATGCCGAACATGAACAACGGCACCTACAACGGTGCGTGGAACAACTACCGCAACGGCGTCTCCGTCCGCTGCGTGAAAAACCAGTAGGAATGTCTGGCGGACGCCATGCCCGGCTCCGTTTCGTGATACTGCTTGTCACCTTGCTGGCAAGCAGTTTCGCTGTTGCGCAGACCCCTTCCCGCTATAAGGTGGCGGGACAGGTGGTCGAGCGCGGCACGGGCGAGCCGGTGGTCATGGCCTCCGTCGTCGTCGGGGAACTCGGCCTCTGGGCCGTGACCGACGCAGATGGCCGCTTCGAACTGACGAACGTCCCGGCGGGGCGGCAGGTGCTGACCTTCTCCCTGCTGGGCTACGAGACGCAGCAGCGTCCCATCGAGGTCAAGGGCGACATCGCCAAGCTGCGCGTGGAAATGGCCGTCACGAGCCTGGCCCTCGACGGCGTGGTGGTGACCGCCAAGGAGGGTGGCGAGATTACGTCTGCCTCGAAGATTTCCAAGCAGACCCTCGAGCACATCCAGCCGTCCAGCTTGAAAGACGTGATGCAGCTCCTTCCGGGCAGTGTCACGGAAAACCCGTCGCTGACGCAGGTGGGCACGCTCTCCATCCGTGACATCGGCACCACCGCCGCCAACGTGGCCGGCACGGCGCTCATCGTGGACGGCGCTTCCTTCTCGAACGACGCCAACCTGCAGATGCTCTCGACCGGAACGGCCATGGGCGACGGGCAGGGGAACGCAGCTTCGACCGCGGGGAGCGGTGTGGATTCGCGCCAGGTGTCGACCGACAACATCGAATCGGTGGAGGTGATCCGCGGCATCCCGTCGGTGGTGTACGGCGACCTGACTTCCGGCGCCGTGGTGGTCAAGACCAAGGCCGGCGTCACGCCGTGGGAGATCCGGCTCAAGGCTGACCCGCAGCTCAAGCAGATCTCTTTCGGCAAGGGCTTCCAGCTGGGCGAAAAGGGCGGCGTGCTGAACTTCGATGCCGACTATGCCCACGCCTATAACGATGTGCGTACGCCCGCTTCGGCCTACAACCGCGTCAATTTCCAGGCGGGCTGGTCGGGCAACATCCGCAAGGTCTTTACCATCAATGCGAAGCTCCGCGGCAACTGGTCGAACGCCACCAACGCGAGCGACCCCGACCTGCTGCTCGACGAGCTCACGCAGGAGCGCGACCGCGGCCTGCGTCTCAACGTGAACGGCCGCTGGATCGTCAACAAGCCGTGGCTGACCAACGTGGAATACCTGGTGGCGGGCAGTATTACCGACCAGTTCTCGCGCAGCCGGGTTTACCAGGGCTCGGCAGGCCGTACGCCCACTTCCGCTGTCCTCTCCGACGGAGAGTATGAGGCTTTCTTCACGCCGGCACAATATTATTCGGATGTGCAGGTGTTCGGCCGCCCCATTGACGCGCAGGCCAAGCTGACCGCGCACCAGATGGGCAAGTACGGCGCCGTGACCAACAAGGTGCTGGCGGGCTTCGAGTGGAAGTGCCAGGGCAACGTCGGCAAGGGCAAGGTGTTCGATCCCACGATGCCACCCTCACCCGGGTCCGCCTCGGCCTTCCGCGAGCGCTCTTACCGCGACATCCCCTTCTTGCACGCGCTCACGGGCTATCTGGAAGACAATTTCAAAGTGCCGCTGGGTAGCACGACACTCGAGCTGCAGGCCGGCGCGCGCGTGAACACCATTCTCGCCAGGGGCATCACTACCAACGCATTTTTCAGCGTGGAACCGCGCATCAACGCGCGCTACACGATCGTCAAGCGGCCCGAGGGCCTGCGGGAACTCGTAATCCGGGGTGGCTGGGGTATCACAGGCAAGATGCCCTCGATGGTCTACCTCTATCCCGAGCCAGCCTGGAAAGACATGGTGTCGTTCTATTACAACGATTTCGACGCCTCCGGCACGGGCCTGGCTGTCATCACGACCAAGCGCGTGGAGACGGCCCGCGAAACCCTCCGCCTGCAGCGGAGCCGCAACGCCGAGGCGGGCCTCGAGTTCGAGACCAACCGCTTCAGCGGCTCGCTGGTGGGCTTCTACGAGAAGATGACCGACGGCTACGGTTTCACGACCGAATATGTCCCCATGGTCTACAACCGGTACGGCTATACCTGGAACGGCGGAACCCCGTCGCAAGTGGTGCTGCCTTCCGGGGCCGACCTCACGTGGCGCATCGGCAGCGTGACGATGGACGGCCAGCCGCTGCCCTATATCACCGACACCACCTTCATGGCCGTCTCGCGCCCCGTCAACGGCGTAACCCTTGAAAAGTGGGGTGTGGAATGGACCTTCGACGTGGCCAAGATCCCCGCCATCAGCACTTCCATCAATGTAAGCGGCGCCTGGATGCATGTGGCCACGCTCAATACCGCCTATGCGCAGCGCCTCTACGCGGGCACTTCGAGCGGGCGTACCTATCCCTGGGTGGGCATTTATGCCGGCAGTGCGAACACGTCGAATGGTTCCGAGAAAGACCGCATCAGCACCAACGTCCGCTTCATCACCCACATCCCGCAACTGGCCATGGTGGTGACCCTGACCGCGCAGATGGTGTTCCTCGAGTCGTCGCGCAATCTCTGCCGTTTCGACGGGCAGGACCTGGCCTGGTTCGACGCGGACGGCACGGGGCACGTGGCCCCGCTCTACATCATGGACCGTGCGGGCGTCGTCCAGCCCTTTACGGCTGAGATGCGCGAGGATCCGCAGTATCGCAACCTGATCCTGAACACCAATACGGGCAACTTCTACGTCCGGCAGTCCTATCCGTTCTACGGGATGCTGAACCTGCGGCTCTCCAAGGAGATCGGTCGCTGGGCCACCGTCTCGTTCTATGCCAACAATTTCCTGAACCTGCGGGGGCGGGTACGCAACAGTGTGACGCATTATCCCGCGGACCGCAACACGCCGCTGTATTTCGGCGCGGAAGTCAAAATCACCATCCGGTAAGCCATGAAACGCATCGTCCCTCTCCTTCTGTTGCTGCTGCTCGCCGCCCCGGCCTGCTACCGGGAGTCGCCCGCCGTGGTCACGCTCACGGTGCAGCTGAAGCTCGACCATCCGGAGGCCGCCATCGACATCGGGCAGCTGGAGGTACGGCTGCAGAACAAGGATGCGGCGTTCGGGTACATCAAGCATCCTGACGCGGACGGGCAGGTGGTCTTCGATGTGGCGCCCGGCAAATACGACGTGATGGCGGCCGGCTGGTTTACGGCTACGCGTATCGCGGTGAACGGGGCCAGCGAGGAGTTCCTGCTCACGACCTCGGGCCTGATTGACGCGCAGGGCGAGGCGCATGCGCCGCAGCTGGAAGTGCTGCTGCATGTGGCCATCCCCAACCCGCTGATCATCCGGGAGGCCTACTATCATGGTTCCTCGACGCTGGAGGGGGCCAACTACACGAAAGATACTTACATCGAGCTCTACAACAACGCGGGTCCGGGCGGACAGGTCGTCTATCTGGATTCGCTCTGTCTGGCGGCCATTTATCCCTACAACTCGACCACGGGCAACAATGCCTGGGCGGGGCTCGACACGATTCCCATCGCGCAGATGTACTGGATGTTCCCGGGCGACGGGCACACCTATCCTTTGGCGCCGGGCGAGTCGGCGGTGGTGGCCTGCATCGCAGCGGTCGACCACCGGGGCCGCGCCATGTCGGCGCTGCAGTTGAACCGGGCGCATTTCGGTTGCTGGTCGGAGACGCTCTCGAGGCACGAGATTGCGGCGGGGGTGGTGCCGATGGTGCTCAACATGACGGGCCAGGGCACGGCTTGGGCGTTGTCGATTCACAGTCCGGCGCTGGTGGTGTTCCGGCCGGAGATGGGGGTGGCGGCCTATCAGTCGCAGGCGGCGCTCTGGGAGCGTTATGAGCCGGGCAAGAGTTCGGGCACGAAATACTGGCATATTGCCAAGGACTGGATTCTCGACGGCGTGGAATGTGTGGATGCGCCTTCATCGGCCATCAAGCGCCTCCCGGGAACGGTCGATGCTTCGTATGTCTGGATGCGCTCGGCGCACTATTCGGGCAAATGCGTCACGCGCAAACTTGACTTCCGGGCCGAAGGCATCGAGATATTCATGGATACGAACAATTCGGACGCTGACTTTGAGCCGGACAGTGACCCTCAACCTAGACTGAGATGAGGAAGCTGTTGATCATCGGGTTGTTGGCGGTGTTCGCTACCGCAGCGATTGCGCAGGAGCGCAACGCGGCGCGGCTGGTGCTGGAAGATACGTCGTATGTCGATGTGTCGTTGGGGGTGACGGGAAAGATGGGGGCGTTGAAGGATGTGTTCGAGGGTTCGCGGGAGATCGGCGGGGCGCTGGGGGTTGATTCCCGGCGGACGTTGGGGAAAGCGCATCTGTACGGTCGTTTCGGCTATGGCTATGAATATGGACAGGACCATACCTGGCGGGGGTGGATCGATCCGTACGAGACGCCGTTCATGCTGGCCGATTCCATTCCGGGGTCCATTTCGCTGGAACGCTATTCGATGGAAGCAGGTGTCGGGTTGCCGGTAGGCGGCGGCTGGTCCGTCGGACTGGATGCAGCCTACGACGTGGCCCTGATGGCCAAGCACAAAGATTTACGCAACAAGAATACGGCGATGACCTTCCGCATCGCACCGGGCGTGAGCTGGCAGGGCGAACGGCTGGGCCTGGGCCTGGACGTGGGCTATGAACGGTCGACCGAGCGGGTGGAATACATGCAGGTTTCCGAAAGCCGGGAGAATGTGCTCTTCGACCTCTATGGCCTGTGGCTCGGCCACGGCAGTGGTTTCGCGAGTGCCGAGAACCGCCGTATGAAGGAGCGCGACCGTTTCTTCGGTGGCTTCCAGGTAGACTTGTCGCTGGGCAGCGTGGCTATCCAAAATGATTTCCGGGTGGACTGGCACCAGGGCGTGCAGACGGAAGTGGGCTACAACAACCGGCAGTTCGGCACGACGCATGCCTGGAACTGGAGCGATGCGCTTTCGCTTGAAATCGGGCGGGCACACCATATCGAAGCCTCGGTTTCCTTCACCACGATGGAGGGACTCCGTCCGTTGCAGCGGCAGGAGCTGGAACCGGATTCCCGCATCCGCGTGTGGGTGACCTATGGCGACCCGGTGTCGTGTTACTGGCGGCGGTCGCACCTCGAGAAGCTGCGCTATGTTTTCGGTACTTCCTGGCAGTTGATTGCGTCGGTTTCGAACATGGGCTTCGAGCATGTGTATAACGAGTATCCGCAACGCTTCACCCAGCATTATCATACGGTGGTATCGACGCTGGCCGTAGCGATTCCCATAGGCCCTGTCCGGCTGACGCCGATGCTGGGCTATGCCATCAATTATGATGCCTTCACAGATGTGACCTCATGGCAGTTGCAGGAGCCGCTGCTCCGCCAGTGGGACTATTGGGAAGGCAACAACTACCTGGGTGCGCTCGACCTGAAATGGACGTCTGCCACCGGCCGCTGCTACGTGCAGGCGCACTACAGCATCGACGCTTCGACCGCCGCTGATGCCGACGGCACCCGCCAAACCGCCTCCGTTACCGTAGGCTTTGTATTTTAACCCCGTCATTCCCGGCATGACCGGGAATCTGAGATAGAAGGTGATAATTAAATACTTACATTGAATATGAAAAAATGGATACTGGCAGCGGCGCTGGTGCTCTGCGCCGCCACCGCCTTCGCTGACGAAGGCATGTGGATGATCAACACCATCGACCGCGCCCTCGAGAAACGCATGAAGGCCACGGGCCTGAAGCTCGACGCCCGGATGATTTATGACGAGGAGAAGGAAAGCCTCTCCGATGCCGTCGTATCTCTCGCCTTCGGCTGCTCCGGCAGCATGATCTCGAACGACGGGCTGATGATCACCAACCACCACTGCGCCTACAGCGACATCCATGCGCTCAGCACCCTCGAGCACAACTACCTCGAGGAAGGGTTCTGGGCCATGCGCCGCGATGAGGAGTTGCCGGTCATGGGCCAGGCCGTCTATTTCCTCAAGAAAGTCTTCGACGTGACGGGCGAGGTAATGGCGCTGCGCGACTCGCTCGACGTGGCATCCCATCCCATGGCCATGCGGCGGGTGTACAAGATCCTGCAAGACAAATATGCCAAGTTTTACGAGGGACAGGGCGAGCTCATATGTTCTTCCTATTATAATGGAAACCGATACTACATGGCTCTTTATCAGGTATATACCGACGTGCGTCTGGTGGCGGCCCCGCCGGTGTGCGTGGCTTCGTTCGGCGGTGATACCGACAACTGGGAGTGGCCACAGCACAAGGGTGATTTCGCCATCTACCGCATCTACACGGCACCCGATGGCTCGCCGGCCGACTATTCGCCGGAAAACGTGCCGTTGCATCCCAAAAAGATTCTGAAAATCTCACAGGACGGGCTCAAGGACGGGGATTTCACCATGGTCATCGGCTATCCGGGCCGCACCAACCGCTACGCGTCGTCGTATGCCGTAGAGGAAATCGTGCAGGTGCAGAATCCCATCCAGGCGCAGTTCCGCCTCGACCAGATGAAGATCATCGACAAGTGGATGAACGAGAACGTGGCCATCCGACTCAAGTATGCCGACCGCTATTTCAGTCTGAGCAATGTACAGGAGATCCGCGAGGGCGAGATTTACTGTTACAACCGGTTTGGGGTAGTGGATGCGAAGCGGGCGGAGGAGCAGCAGTTGCAGAAGTGGCTGGGGAACTCCGACCTGATCTATCGTCTCGGCGAGAAATACGACGACGTGGCGGGCATCAACCAGCAGATCGTCTATTTCCAGGAGACGCTGGTCCGGGGCACGAACCTGCATCGCTACGCGAATGCGCTCAGCCGCGGCGATACGCTGATGGCGGACAGGGAGTTGTCGCATCTTGACTTGCGGGTGGAGCGCGACCTGATGCGCTATGCCCTGGGGCAGTTCTTCAAGAACGTGAAGAAGGAGTTCTGGGGGGAATACCTGACGGGTCTCTACGCGCGTTTCGACGGGGATGTCGATGCGATGCTCAACGAGGTGTTCGACGGGCACATCCACGATGCGCTGACTTCCAGCAAGATCACTATGTACAACGAGAAACGCGACCAGATCGAGGCGGGCGTCAGCAAGTCGTCGCTCGAGAAGGAGTACAAAGATGCGGTCTATCGCATGAAGCTTGCCAAAAAGCAGCCGATGTATCCCGACGCAAACTCGACGATGCGTATCACCTACGGAAAGGTCTGCCCGCTGCAACCGCGTGATGCGGTCTCGCTGGCGTCCCATACGTCATCGGCCGGCATCCTGGAGAAGTTCGATCCGGACGATTATGAGTTCACGCTCAAGCCGGACTTCCGGGAGTTGTTGGAGAGGAATCCGGGCATCCCGGTGAATTTCCTGACGGACAACGACATCACAGGCGGCAACTCCGGTTCGCCGGTGCTCAACGGCAAAGGCGAACTGGTCGGCCTGGCCTTCGATGGCAACAAGGAATCCCTTGCTGGCGACACCTACTTCGTCGAAGCCATGAACCGCTGCATCTGCGTCGACATCCGCTACGTTCTCTGGCTCCTCCGCGAATACGCCCACATGGACGAACTCCTCGCTGAAATCCTCTGACACCCTGTGGCACAAACCATACTGATTATCAGCACCTTATTAAAATCCGCTTGCTCATTTTGACGCAAGCGGATTCTGTTAAAATACTGAGAATCAAAGGGGTTAGTGCCACAGCTATCGCTGCCAGTGAAGCTTCTTCCCGAAGCCCAGCCGGTTGTCGGTGTATTTGAGACGGTCGAGGGTGATTATCCAGACTTCGCCGCCTTTGAGGATGGCGTAGGGGAAGCGCTTCAGATAGAGGAGGCGGCAGCGTTCGAAGAGGCCGCCGTCGCAGCGACGGACGGTGCCGGAGAACTGCAGGCCCTGGATCTTGCCTACCTGCTCGGTCTCGAGTACCACGGTTCCGGTTACCGATGGATTTTCCAGGAACATTTGCGCGTGCAGCGTCTTCTCTTCCGAGGTGATGATGAAACCGGGCTCCTGCGGGTCAAATACATAGAATGCGTTGGCACACCATAGCGCGCCTTCGTGCGAGGCACAAGCTACGGTCAGCACATGGTGTTCCGCGATGAATGCGGTGATGCGGGGTTCGATTTGGTCTGTCATTTGCAGCAAAATTACGCATTATTATGGAGAATTGTGTGCGCGATCTGAAATTGTGGGCGGAGGAACTGCGGGGGTTGTTCTTTCCGAGGAAATGCGTGGTGTGCGGACGGTTCCTTGCGGCGGATGAGCAGGACTTGTGTGGGGCGTGCATGGAGGAACTGCCGCTGACATATCAGTGGAGCATCGGGCAGCATGCGGGATTCGAGCGGCTCGCGCGACGGTTCGATGTGGAGGCGGCCGCGTCGCTGTTTTTCTTCGGAAGCGAAAGCGATTATAAACACATCTTGTACAGCATCAAATACGGCGGCCGGCGAAAGCTCGGCTACCGAATGGGATATCTGCTGGGTTCTCACCTGGCTGAGAGCCGATTGTTCGCTCGCTGCCAGGCGGTGGTGCCGGTGCCGCTGCATCCGCTGCGGCGCTGGAAACGCGGCTACAACCAGGCGGAGGAAATCGCCCGCGGCGTGGCGGCGGCGATGGGCCTGCCGCTGGAAACGAAGTTGCTCCGCCGCCGGCGCTATACGAAAACGCAAACCAAACTCCAAGGCTCCGACAAGACGACGAACGTTCTGGGCGCCTTCGCCGTCGACAATCGACGTGCCCAAGACCTGCAAACACAAGACATCCGCCACCTCCTGCTCGTTGACGACGTCTTGACCACCGGCTCCACCCTCGCCGCCTCCGCCGCTCCACTGATAGACGCCCACTTCAAAGTCAGCTGTACTACGCTCGCTTTCGTCGGATAAGGGAGCGAAGCGCGGGCTGTGGGTTAGCCTGGTGGAGATTTTGCGTCTTGCGGTTCGGGACATGTCACGAACGCAAGACCAAAATCGCCCCGGGATAAGCCCGCCAAGCGGAGCGACCTGAACGGCGCTCCAACGATGGCTGAGCGTCAAGCATAAGCCGCTGAGAGGGAGCAAAACAGGGCGTTTTTGCTCCCGAGAGGGACAAAATCGGCTATCGGGGAGCAAATTAGGCCCTGTTTGCTCCCGGAGACAAGATTTTATTATTATCTTTGTCTAAATATGTTCGATTTCATAGATATTTCATTCATAGACGTGCTTGACGTGCTGATGGTCGGATTGCTGATCTATTGGCTCATCCGGGTGGTGCGGGGTACGTCGGCGGTCAATATCTTTTTGGGGATATTGCTGCTTTATGTGATCTGGATCGCGTCGCGGGCGCTGGGTATGAAGTTGCTGTCGTTCATCCTGGGACAGGTGCTGGGCGTGGGGGTGGTGGCGCTGCTGGTGATCTTCCAGCCCGAGATCCGGCGCTTCCTGCTGCGCATCAGCTCGAGTACCTCCGCTGCCCAGAAAGGCCTCTTCAGCAAGTTGTTCCGGCGCGCCCGTTCCGCCGGCATGCAGCCCCAGGACCTCGAAGAGCTCACGGCTGCCTGCCGCAAGATGTCCGAGACCAAGACCGGCGCCCTGATCGCAATCCGGCACGGGTCGGCCCTGGGCGAGATCATCGACACCGGCGATGAGATTGACGCCCGCATCAGCCGCCGCCTCATCGAGAACATTTTCTTCAAGAATTCGCCGCTGCACGACGGCGCCATGGTCCTGTCAGAAACCCGCATCATCGCGGCCCGCTGTACCCTGCCCATCACCCAGCGCCAGGATATCCCCGCCCATTATGGCATGCGCCACCGCGCCGCCATCGGCCTGTCGGAAGCCACCGACGCCTCGGTCATCGTGGTGTCGGAAGAGACGGGCAACATCTCCTTCGTCCAGGAAGGGCAGATCAAGACGATGGGCAGCATCACGGAACTCCGCCTGGCCATCGAAGACTCCTACAAATAGCCGATGGTACTCGAACAGAAAATCGGTTTTGACAAGATCCGCGACAAGATCGAGGCCAAGTGCGCCACGGACTATGCGCGGCACAAGGTAGCCGCCGAGCAGTTCTCGCGCGACGCGGCGGAAATCATGTTCCGCCTGCGCCTGACCGACGAGATGCGCCTCATCTGTCTGTTCGAAGACAGTTTCCCCTCCGGCGGCTATGTCGACACCAAAGGCTTCCTGCTGCCACTGCAGGCTGAAAACATGAGCATCGACCTGCCATCGCTGCGCCTGCTGCGTACCAGCCTCGACACGCTGCGCCGCATCCTGGCCTTCTTCCGCGACTGCAAGGACGACCTCTATCCCACGCTCCGGCAGATTTCCGCCAGCGTGAGCTACGAGCCCGAAATCGGCCGCCGCATCGAACGGATTCTCGACCGTACCGGCGAGGTGCGGGATACCGCTTCCCCCGAACTCGGTGAGATCCGCCGCAGTCTGAAAGCCAAAGAAGGACAGGTGTCGCGCCGCATCCACGCCATCCTGGGCAATGCCAAGAGCGAAGGACTGGTCGATACCGAGGCGGAAATCGTAGTGCGTGACGGCCGCATGCTGATTCCCGTGACCGCCGGCAGCAAGAAGAAACTGCCCGGCATCGTGTACGACGAGAGCGCGAGTGGCAAGACAGCGTTCGTAGAGCCCTTCGAAATCATCGAACTGGGCAACCAGATCCGCGAGCTGCAGTTCGAAGAGCAGCGCGAGATCGCCCGCATCCTTTTCGAGTTCACCGACTTTCTGCGACCGTACCTGGGTGGCCTCGTGGCCGCCTCCGAATATATCGGCGAGATCGACTTCATCCGCGCCAAGGCATTGGTGGCGCTCGACATGATTGCCGGTATGCCCATCCTTTCCGACAATGGTGAGTTGAACCTGCGCCGTGCCCGGCATCCGCTGCTGGAAGCCTCGCTGCGCCGCGAGAAGAAAGAGATCGTGCCGCTTACCCTGTCGCTGACCCGCGACAAGCACATCCTGCTGATCTCCGGCCCGAACGCCGGCGGCAAGTCGGTGTGCCTCAAGACGGTGGGCCTGCTGCAATACATGTTCCAGTGGGGCATGCTCATCCCGACGTCGGAGGTAAGCGAGCTGATGATTTTCGACAGCATCTTCATTGATATCGGCGACGACCAGTCGCTCGAGAACGACCTGAGCACATACAGTTCGCACCTGCAGAACATGCGGGAAGTCCTGACACACGCCACGGCCGCTTCCCTTGTGCTGATCGACGAGTTCGGCAGCGGTACGGAACCCGCCGCAGGCGGCGCCATCGCCGAAGCCGTGCTCGCGCGGCTCGACGAGATGGGTGCCTACGGCGTGATTACCACCCACTACACGAACCTCAAGTTGTACGCCGACAAGAGTTCCGGCGTGACCAACGGCGCCATGCTCTTCGACGGGGCGGCCATCAAGCCCCTCTTCCAGCTGCAGCAGGGCATGCCCGGCAATTCCTTCGCCTTTGAGCTTGCCCGGAAGATGGGCCTGCCCGCCGACGTGGTGAAGGACGCCGAGGAACGGGCTGGCAACGAATTCGTGGGCATTGAGCGCAACCTGCGCCAGATTGCCCGCAGCCGCCGCGCCCTCGACGAAAAACTGGCCCGCATCAAGAGCACCGACAAGACCCTCGAAAGCCTTACCGACAAGTACGAGAAGGAACTCGGCGAGGTGAAAGCGCTCAAAAAGAGCATCCTCGAAGAAGCCCGCCGCGAAGCGGCCGACATCGTAAGCCAGGCGAACAAGGAGGTGGAACGCACCATCCGTGAGATCCGTGAAGCCCAGGCCGAGCGCGACAAGACGAAAGTAGCCCGCGGCAGGCTGGCGCAGTTCAAGGACTCCTTGCAGGAAGAAAAGCCCAGTGAGAATGACGCCGCCATTGAGCGGAAGATGCAGAAGATTGTGGATCGACGCGAGCGGGAACGCGTTCGCAAAGAGCGCCGCGGAGAGAGACTCCCGGTCAAGCCGGGAGTGACGGAGGGGGGAAAGCCAGACAACAGTCCGTTGCAAGTCGGTGACAAGGTTAGGCTGAAGGACAACGACATGGTGGGCGAAGTTGTGCAGATTGCCGCCAAATATATCTCCGTGTCGGTGGGAAGCATTATCTCGAAGATTGCACCCGGCAAGGTGGAGAAGATTTCCAACCAGCAGTACAAGGAACAGACGCGCAGCACGTTCCGGCCCGTGATCCACTACGACAGCGAATCCATCAGCCGCCGGAAACTGGAATTCAAGCCCACGATCGACATCCGCGGGCAGCGCCTGAACGACGCCCTCGACATTGTGATGCACTTCATCGACGACGCCACAATGGTGGGGGTGGGACAGGTGAAGATCCTGCACGGCAAGGGCAACGGCGTGCTGCGCGAAGAGATCCGTAAATACCTCAAGACGGTGCCGTCGGTGCGGAGTTTCCGCGACGAGGCGGTGCAGCAGGGTGGAGCCGGCATCACCGTGGTCGAAATGGACATATAGCTATGGATAGAATCCTCAAAGTAACCTGCGCCCTGGCGCTGCTGTTCGCGTTCTGTGCCTGCGAGCGCCCCGAAGCCCGCGTCCGAAGTGTGGCTGAAACGTTTTTAAACGTGTATTACACGGGTGACTATGCCCGTGCGGCCGATTTCTGCACGCCGCAACTGGCCCGGACCCTCGAGCGGGCTGGCGAGACGCAAGGCGAACTGCCTGACGAACTGGAACAAAAAATGAAAGAGGCCGTTTCGAAGACCTCTTTCAACATCGTTTCCGTTGCGGTGGACGAAGACGCTGCTTCTGCCGTCGTCCACTACGAAATCTTGGTGCCCGGGCTCGAAAAGCCCGTTCCGAAAAAACTGTCGCTACAGTTGGAAGGCCGAACGGCACTGGTCGACGGCATCGAGTAGCTCCCAACCGAAGAACTGAATCTTGCGCCGCACGGTCTTGCCGTCGCGGATGAGTTCGACTTCCTGTACATAGGGGTCGCGACCCATGTGCCCGTAGGCCGCCGTGGGCTCGTAGATGGGGTTGGTCAGTCCGAACTTCTTGACGATAGCCGCCGGACGCAGGTCGAAGAGTTCCCCGACTTTCGTGGCAATCTGGCCGTCGGTGAAGGGCACGTGCGCCGAACCGTAGGTATTGACGAAGATGCTCACGGGACGCGCCACACCGATGGCGTATGCTATCTGCACCAGCACTTCGTCGGCCACGCCGGCCGCCACCAGGTTCTTGGCGATGTAGCGGGCGGCATACGCTGCGCTGCGGTCCACCTTGCTGGGATCCTTGCCCGAGAAGGCGCCGCCGCCGTGTGCGCCGCGGCCGCCGTAGGTGTCGACGATAATCTTGCGGCCGGTCAGGCCGGTGTCGCCGTGCGGGCCGCCGATTACGAACTGGCCCGTAGGGTTCACGTGGAGGATCATCCCTTCCTGGAAGAGAGCGGCGTTCTCGGCGCTCAGGCGTGCCTTCACGCGCGGGATGAGGATCTTCTCCACGTCGCGGCGGATGCGGGCCTGGTCCACGTCGGGGTCGTGCTGCGTCGAGAGCACGAGCGTGTGGACACGGTTCGGGGTATGGTCGTCGTTGTATTCGATGGTGTATTGGCTCTTGGCGTCGGGCCGCAGGTACGGCATCGGGGACGGGACTTCGCGGCGGATGCGCGCGAGCTCCATCAGGGTCATGTGGGCCAGCGTAAGCGGCAGCGGCATGAATTCAGGGGTCTCATTGCAGGCGTACCCGAACATCATGCCCTGGTCGCCGGCGCCCTGCTCTTCCTTCTCGGCGCGGTTTACGCCCATGGCGATGTCGGTGCTCTGCTCGTGTACGGCGGAAAGGATGGAGCAGGAGTCTGCATCGAAATGGTATTCACCTTTGGTATAGCCGATGCGGCGGATGGTGCGCCGCACCACGCTCTGGATGTCGACCCAGGCGTCGTGCGAGGTGACCTCGCCGCCCACGACGGCGAGTCCGGTGCTCACGAAGGTTTCACATGCGACATGGGACGCCGGATCCTGGCGGAGAAAGTCATCGAGAATGGCGTCGGAAATCTGGTCGGCCACTTTGTCAGGGTGGCCCTCTGAAACGGATTCAGAAGTGAAAAGATACATAGTTTTTAGCCTTTTTTAGAGTGGTTGGCAAGCAGTCAAATCCATCCACTTGGTTTATCGGCCGCAAAGGTAGAAAAATAAAGGACAACCCCCAAATTCGTTTGTTGATAACTTCCTGATAAAACTCTTTGAAACTCGTTTGTAAAAACGCGGGGAATTGCTATTTTTGCGCCGTCGTTTCAAGCCTGCAAAACATGAAACACATAATACTGTCTTTTTTCGTCGCCGCGGTGGCCCTGCTCATCGTGTCCTGCGAGCAGCCCCAGCCGGAACCTGCCCAGAAGGTGACGGTATCGGCGTCGCCGACTTCGGCGTCTTTCGGAAAAGACGGTGGAACCACCACGCTTTCCATCACTTCCAACGGTGTCTGGTATGCCCGCACCGACGCCTCGTGGCTCAAGGTCACGCCCACGTCGGGAAGCGGCAACGGCTCGGTGACAGTGACGGCGACGGCGAACACCGGCGACGCCCGCACGGGTTCCGTGATCCTGGAAACTGCCGACAGCAAGGTAACTGTCAGCGTTTCCCAGGAGATGTTCGTCAAGGCGGACCCCGTGACGAAGACCATTCGTGAAATCCTGGCCCTCTATCCCGGAAAAGACTATAAGATTACGGAAGACCTGCTCGTCGAGGGCATGGTCATCAGCGACTACCGTCGCAATACCGACGGCGGCCTGAACAACTACAGTTCCGCCAAGACCATCATCATCTCCGACGGCGACGCCGGCTTGATGCTTTACTGCGACGGCGACAACAAGACTTTCGCCCGCGGCCACAAGGTACGCGTGCACCTCAAGGACCAGACCCTTTCCGTCTATCAGGAAGGCGCCATCCAGGTGAAGGACCTGTCGCTGTCCAACGTGGTGTATCTGGGTGAAGGAACGCCCGTGGCCAAGGAAATCACCGTCGACCAGCTCCTGACAGGCGATTTCGAGAGCATGTACGTGGCCGTGAAGGACGTACAGATCCGCCAGGAGTATCTCAACCAGCCTTTCTACAACGCAACCAACAAAGGAACCATCGGGTTCGAAGGGAAATCGGGCGGCAAGTTCGACCTCTTCACCTCTCAATATTCAGTGTTCAAGGATGACATCGTCCCCACCGGCAGCGGTACGCTCAAGGGTATCGCCGGTAAGTACCAGTCGCGCATCCAGGTAACCATCTCGGAGAAAAATGACTTTGCAGGCTTGACCGGTGCCCGCTACGACACCGGATCATATTTTTCTCTGCCCAAGACGGAAGCCTCGGTCAGCGGCGATGCGGGTTCTTTCAGTCTGCTGGTGTCGGGCAACGTGGCATGGACGGCCACTTCGTCCGACCCGGCCTTTACCGTGACGCCCGCGTCCGGCACGACCGGAGGGACGGTGAGCATCTCTTACACCGACAATCCGAGCAGCACGGATTCGCGCCAGGCGGTGATCACCTTCACCACCGACAACGCCGCCATCGCGGAGAAATCGCTCCAGTTCACGGTGACGCAGCAGCCGTTCGAGGCCCTCGTGCAGAGCGAGGTGCGGCCCTGGATGGAGCTGCCGGCCGTCCAGGCGGAGGAAGGCAAAGCCTTCTTCAGCCACGACATGATCTACGAAGGCCAGACTGTGCGCAACTATTCGTTCTGGTACGACCTTGGAAACCGGGTGTCGCTCTGGGTGGCGTATCCGCTCTACAAAGGGATGACCTCCGGCGTGAAACGCACCGACAAGTGGGCGTACGACCCGATCGTGCCGCGCCGCTACCAGGGAGACGTGACTTCCAGCTACGCGGGCTACGACCGCGGCCACCAGATTCCGTCGGCCGACCGCCTCTGCAACGTGGCGGCCAACGAGCAAACCTTCTACTTCACCAACATCACGCCGCAGAACCCGAACCTCAACCAGGGCATCTGGGAGACGCTGGAAGCGCAGATTCGCGGCCAGGTCAGCAGCTGTGACACACTCTATGTGGTGACGGGCTGCGTGCTTACCACGGATGACGATCCTGCCATCGTTTACGTGAAAGACACGCAGGGCCGCGACGTGGCGGTGCCGAAGGCATACTATAAGGTAATCCTGCGATACAAGGCCGGCGAGGCCAACGGCGGTTATTCCGCCATCGGTTTCTGGCTGGAGAACCGCAGCTATGGCAGCGAAGTGATCAAGCGCGGCTACGCCTACTCGGTCGACGACATCGAAAAGCGTGTCGGCATCGATTTCTTCGTGAACCTGAAAGATGAATACGAAAAAGAAGCGGAGGCCAGATATGACCCCGCGACATGGGGATTATAACAACTATTTACTATATCAATTCATTAACTTAAAAACCTTTATGAAAAAAACATTAAAGTTTTTCCTGGCCGTTGCAGCATTCCTGCTGGTCATGATTCCGGCATCCGCCCAGATCACGACGGCGAACCTCGCGGGTCAGGTCATGGATGATAACGGCGAGCCTCTCGTCGGTGTCGCCGTGATCGCCGTGCACACGCCTTCCGGCACTCAGTATTTTTCCGTGACCAACGAAGATGGTCGCTATGCCATTCAGGGTATGCGTACCGGTGGTCCTTACGAAGTCACGATGTCGCTGATTGGTTGCCAGACCGTCATCTTCCCCGACATCATCCTCACCCTGGCTGAGACTTATCAGAAGAACGCCGTGCTGAAAGCCAGCACCGAGATGCTGACCGAGGCCATCGTGGTGGCTGATGCCGCTTCCAAGTTCTCCACCGAGAAGACGGGTGCCGCTACCAACATCAACAACGCGCAGATCGTCAACCTGCCGAGCGTCAGCCGCGCCATCACCGACGTCACCCGCCTGTCGCCGTACGGTGGCAATGGCATGAGCTTCGCCGGTAGCGACGGCCGTCTGGCCAACTTCACCGTTGACGGTGCCAACTTCAACAACAACTTCGGTCTGAGCTCCAACCTGCCGGGCGGTGGCAACCCGATCTCCATCGACGCCATCGAAGAACTCCAGGTCGTGATCTCCCCGTACGACGTCCGCCAGACCAACTTCATCGGCGGCGGCGTGAACGCCATCACGAAGTCCGGTACGAACACCTTCCGCGGAAGCGCCTATGTGTATCACCGCAACGAGAACCTCCGTGGCGACACGGTGGACGGTGAGCAGATCGCCGGCGCGCGCGCCAAGGACCGCAGCACCACCTACGGCTTCACCCTCGGTGGCCCGATCGTGAAGAACAAACTGTTCTTCTTCGTCAACGGTGAGTATTCCCAGGTTCCGACCGTCGTCAACCGCTGGCAGGGTTCCACCAATGGCGTGGCTGATCCGGACAACTATATCTCCCGCACCAAACTCTCCGACCTGCAGCGCGCATCGGAGTACGTGAAGAGCAAATACGGTTATGACACGGGTTCCTGGACCGACTTCCCGGCCAACGAGAAGAACATGAAGATCCTGGCCCGCATCGACTGGAACATCAGTACCAACCACAAGCTCGCCCTCCGTTACAACTACACGCAGAACAACGTGTGGAACTCGCCGAACGGCAGCTCCATGGACGGTGGCACGCGTATGTCGGGTGCCCGTATGTCGCAGTACTCGATGTCCTTCGCCAACTCCATGTATTCGATGAAGAACATCGTGAGCACCTGGTCTCTCGACCTCAACAGCCGTCTGTCCGACAACCTGTCGAACCAGTTCCTGGCCACGTTCTCCAAGCTGGACGACGTCCGCGGTACGAACTCCGAAGAGTTCCCGTTCATCGATATCCTCGACGACACCAGCTCCAACAATTACATGGCCCTCGGTTATGAGCTGTTCACCTGGAACAACGCCGTGCACAACACTGTGGCCAACGTCAAGGATGACCTCACCTGGTACAAGGGTCGCCACAAGGTGACCGGCGGCATCAGCTACGAATACCAGATGGCTGACAACCAGTACATGCGTAACGGTTCCGGTTACTACCGCTACAAGACCCTCGACGACTTCCTCAACGGCCGTACCCCTGAGGTCGTGTGCCTCACCTACGGTTACGATGGTGAGCAGTATCCTGCTGCCCGCGTCCAGTTCCACAAAGCCGGCATCTATGCCCAGGACGAATGGAACGTGACTGACAAGTTCAAGCTGACCTACGGTATCCGCATCGACGGCTTGTTCTTCGACAACGGCGACCTGATGACCAACAACGCCATCAAGAACATCGCTTACTATCCGAAGAAATACAACTACACCGAGCAGCACATCGACACCGGCAAGTGGCCCAACTCCAGCGTGACCTTCTCGCCGCGCGTGGGCTTCAACTGGGATGTCTTTGGTGACAAGAGCTTCAAGATCCGTGGTGGTACGGGCCTCTTCTCCGGCCGTCTGCCGCTCGTGTTCTTCACCAACATGCCGACCAACGGCGGTCTGGTGCAGTACCAGGCACAGATCAATGCCAAGAATGCCGCCGCCAAGGGCTTCTCGATGAACGTGTTCGACGGTGGCCTCGTGACCGATGCCAACGGCAAGGCCACGATCCAGGCTCTCTACGACAAGTTGGTCTCCCTTGGTTATCCGAAGACGGTTTCTCCGGAGGACGGTACGGTTCCTTCCGCCGTCAACGGTGTGGATCCGAAGTTCAAGATGCCGCAGGTCTGGAAGAGCTCGCTGGCCTTCGACCTCAGCTTCCCGACTTCCTTCCCGTTCACCTTCTCGGCTGAGGGTATCTTCAACAAGACCATTAACGCCGTGGCCATCTCCGACTGGAGCATGAGCAATGTGGCCGGTTTCGCCCGCTTCAACGGCGCCGACAACCGTCCGATCTATCCTGCCGGCTATCGCTACGCCACCAAGGCCTTCGTCCTGGAGAACACCGACAAAGGTTATGGCTGGAGCGCCAGCGCACAGATCAACATGCGCCCGATCCAGAGCCTGAGCATCATGGCTGCCTACACGCACACCGTGAGCAAGGAAATCACCGGCATGCCGGGTTCCGCCGCCGAGTCGGCCTTCACCTATGTGCCAACCAACGAAGGCCCGAACTACATCAAGCTGCACAACTCGCAGTACGTGACGCCTGACCGTGTGGTCGCTTCCCTCACGCACCACGACAAGGCTGGCAACCACTACAGCTTCATCTATGAGGCATGGCGTGGCGGCTACAACTACAGCTACATGATGTCGAACGACATGAACAGCGACGGTTACAACTACGACGCCCTCTACATCCCGACCGATGAGGAGGTCTCCAGCCGTCAGTTCCGCTTCGTCTCGATGGACGACCAGAACCGCTTCATGGACTTCGTCCACCACGACAAGTACCTGAGCAAGCATCAGGGCCAGTATGCAGAAGGCTACAGCCTCTACAGCCCGTGGGTACACCGCCTGGACTTCAGCTACAAGCACGACTTCACCATCAAGTGCGGCAAGAACACCAACACCCTGCAGCTCTGCCTCGACCTGAAGAACGTCCTCAACCTGTTCAACTCCAGCTGGGGTGTGAGCAAGTACCTGAATCCGGCCATCGGCTCCGACGCCCGCATCCTGAAGTATGAAGGCGTTGATGCAGACGGTTATGCCACCTTCTCCACGCCGGCCGCTGTCAGCGGTTCTACCCAGACCTTTGTTCCGAACCACGCGCTCGGACAGTGCTGGTACGCTTCCGTGGGTATCAAATATCTGTTCAACTAATCATAAGACTGCGATATGAAAATCAAGAATATCCTTGTTTCCCTCGTTGCCATTCTGGCTCTCGCAGCCGGTTGCAACCAGATCGAGCCTGACCACTACCTGAACGAAGTCAAGGTCTCCACTTCCTACGTAGCCATCAACATGGAAGGCGGTTCCACCAACATCACGGTCGACGCGACCGACAGCTGGAGCATCCCGACCTGCCCCGAATGGCTTACCATCTCGCCGGCCTCCGGTTCCACCGGAACGACGAACGTCACTTTCTCCGCCAACAGGACCCTCGACGGCCGTACGGCTGAGATCCAGATCAACTGCGGCGGCAAGACCCAGCGCATCAACGTGATCCAGGGCCTGGCCACCGTTTCCGCGGCCACCTGCGCCGAGGTGATTGCCGGTCCCGACAGCAAGACCTACATGGTCACGGGTATCTGCACCAGCATTGCCAACACCAACTACGGCAACTGGTATCTGCAGGATGCTACCGGTGAGATCTACATCTACGGTACCGTCAACGCCGCCGGCAACTACGCCTGGAGCAGCTTCGGCATCGAAGTCGGTGACGAAGTGACTGTCCAGGGCCCGAAGACCACCTACAACGGTACGGTCGAGCTCGTGGACGCACAGGTCCTCAAGGTCAACAAGTCGCTCATCAAGATCGCGGAAACCGATCCGGAAGATGCGGTCCTCCCGGTCGAGGGTGGCGATATCAGCGTGAAGCTCAGCAACAAGGGTATCGGTGTCTATGTGGAAGACCTGCCTGAGTGGCTTTCCATCAGCGCCCTTGCCGGCAACACCATCATCTTCACCGCCGAGCCCAACGAAGGTGGCGACCGTGACTGTGTGGTCACCTTCCGCACCACTGACGGCAAGAAGGACTACACCTGCCAGCTGGCCATCACCCAGAAGGGTGCCATCATCGCCTGCACCGTGGCCGAGTTCCTCGCTGCCGAGGTCGGCAACACGCAGTATCGCCTGAGCGGTATCATCACGGGTCTGTATGCCAGCGACAAGCAGGGCCAGAGCTTCTATATCGCCGACTGGTCGGGTGAGACGCTGATCTACCGTGCTGATAATTTCATCGCTTCCGGACTCCAGGTCGGTGACATCTGCACCGTCGTCGGCAAGCGCGGCGCTTACAAGGATTCCCCGCAGATGGTCAACGGTACGATCGAGGCTGTCATCGACATCGTGGAAGAGGTCAGCATCGCCGACTTCCTCACGAAACCCGACAGCAAGACGGAGTACTACATGGTCAGCGGCGTCATCGATGAGATTGCCAATGACACGTATGGCAACATCTACATCAATGATGGAGAAGGCAATCGCCTGTATGTCTACGGCTGCTATCCGGGCTACGGTGCCACGGGCGACGCCCGCAAGGGTGTGGTCGCGGCCAAAGGCCTCAAAGTAGGTGATATCCTGACGGTCATCGGCCCGAAGAGCACCTACAAGGACGTTCCGCAGGTCAATGGTGGTCTCTACTTCAGCCATGTGCCTGCCAACTAGCAAGCATCGCTGTAATTCTCTGAAAAGGGCGGTCTTCGGACCGCCTTTTTTTTTATCTTTGTGAGTACGAAAGATGAAAAGAATTTACACCATACTACTTCTGCTTGTCGCGCTGCCGGCACTGGCACAGACGGGCGTCGCCTCACTGGGCGGCCGCATTATGGATGAAAACGGCCCCATCGAGGGCGTAACCGTGGTGGCCATCCACCAGCAGACCAATGCGCAGTATTACGCTACGACCGACCGTGGCGGCTGGTGGCAACTGCCCGACGTGCTGCCGGGCGGCCCCTACACCGTCCGCATCCATTACTTCGGCTACGATCCGCTGACCGTCCGGAATGTGTATACCTATGTAGGACAAAATACCGTGGTCGATGCTGATTTGGAGGCGAAGTCCTCCTACGTGCATGTTGACGAAGCAGCCACGGCTTTGCGTGTGGGCCCTTCGCTGGGTGGCGGCACGCTGCCGATTTCACCGCTGGGCTACGACCTGGTGAGCCAGCGCATCGAGACCCCGGTGGTGTTCGACGTGCGGCAGGAAGCCTCCTTGTCCGGTTCTGCGCAGCAATGGATGTCTTCCATGGGTGCCAATCGTTTCCACGGCACGGCTTACGGCTTCTACGGTGCCGGTGCCTCTCCGGGAGAAGAAGGGCTCTTTTCGAAACATGGTGTCGGCGGCGTCAACGTCTCCACACCGCTTGGGAATGAGGACTATCAGCTGTTCGGCGGGCTGCAGTATGGAAGCGCGAACGGCCTGCTCAGCGGCCTCGACGCGCTGTCCGGCGCCGCTCGTTTCGACGCGCGTTTCAACGAGCGTTTCCGGCTCGATCTCTCGGGCGGCCGGCTCGCCAAATCTTCCGGATCGCAGGCTTGGGTCGCCACGGGGTTGACCGCCTCGCTGGCCGAACCGGTCTCGATGCGCCTGCAGACGGGCTGGTACAGCACGGGCCTCAGTCAGCAGATGCTGACTTCCGATGACTTTACGTTCACGACCGGCCGGCACAGGCTGCTGGCGGGCGTGCAGTTCTCCCACCAGTCCTTCCGGGCCTCCGATTCCACCTCCACACACGGTGACATCTATGTGCAGGATGTCGTCCGCCTCGGGCGGCGCCTGACACTGCAGGGCGGTGTGCGGTTCAGCTTCCCGTTCGCGTTCTCGCCGCGCCTGAGCTTGTACTATGACATTCTGGGCGATGGCCGCGTGGTTCTGCGCGTGGGTACGGCGGTCTATGGCGTGCATGGCGAGGGCACGGTCTGGAAAAACCTGGCCGCTTTCGATTTCGGCTTGCCGTGGCAGATGAAGCTGACGCTGGAAGGCATCTACGGGCAGACGTGGCGCCGTGCGTTCCACATCTCCTCGCGCAACGTGATGGACACCCATTACGCTTTGACGGCGCGCCTCGAGCGGCCCTTTGCCGACCGGGCCTGGGTGCTGGCCTCCTATACCTTCAACAATAGCTTCACCCCGCACCGCGTCTATGCGGGCTTCTCCTACCGGATGCCCTGGAGCCAGCGTGCTGCCACCTCGCTATCGGCTCTTTATCAAGGACATGCCATCGAGAAGGCTCTCTTCAGCAGCGCATATCCGCCGCCGGAAGGATACGCCTGGTACAATGGTTTCGAAGCGCGCCTGAGCCAGGATTTCATTTTCCTCGGCAGCAGCCGCGATCACCTGCTTCAGCTGACCGCATACTACCGCACCAACATAGACCGCACCCACTATTTTCTGGTGGGACTGCGATACGCCTTGTAACACCCAATAGCCATGATATCCTTTACCTGTGACTATTCCGAAGGGGCGCACCCGAAGATCCTGGAGCGTCTGGTTGAGACCAACTTCGAGCAACTGCCGGGCTACGGCATGGATTCCTACTGCGAAAGCGCGAAGGCGAAGATTCGCGCGGCTTGCGGCACACCTGATGCGGAGATATTCTTCCTGGTAGGCGGCACGCAGACCAATTCCACCGTCATTGCGGCGATGCTGCGCGACTACGAGGGCGTGGTGTCGGCTGAAACCGGGCATATCGGCGTCCATGAGGCCGGTGCCGTGGAGTACACGGGCCACAAGGTCCTGACCATCCCCGGGCACCAGGGAAAAATACGTCCGGCTGAGCTGCATGCCTGCCTGGAGGCCGCTACTACCGACCCGAACTACGAGCACATGGTGTTCCCCGGGATGGTCTATATCTCCTTCCCGTCGGAATACGGCACGCTCTACACGCGGGCGGAACTGGAGTCCATCCACGGCATTGCGCAGCACTTCGGCCTTCCGCTGTTTATCGACGGAGCGCGGCTGGGCTACGGGCTCGCGAGCCCTGCGTGCGAGGTGTCGCTTCCTGAGCTTGCGAAGCTATGCGACGTGTTCTACATCGGCGGTACGAAGGTGGGCTGCTTCTGCGGCGAGGCGGTGGTGTTCCCCCATGGCAATGCGCCGGCCCATTTCTACACCATCACCAAGCAGCATGGGGCCATGATGGCCAAGGGCCGCCTGCTGGGCATCCAGTTCGATACGCTCTTCACCGACCAGCTGTATTTCGACATCAGTCACCATGCCATCGACATGGCGATGCAACTCAAGGCCTTGCTGCATGAGAAGGGATGCACCTTCTTCCTCGATTCTCCCACGAACCAGCAATTTGTGGTTTTGGAAAACAAGCGGCTGGCCACCCTCGCCGAGCACGTAGCCTTCGACTTGTGGGACCGCGTCGACGCCGACCATACGGCCGTGCGCTTCGCCACCAGCTGGGCCACCCGTCCCGAGCATCTCGAAGAGCTCGCCCGCTGGCTGTAAACGAGTATCAACAGAAAACAATAAC
>Ga0265301_10001094_pt1 | contig 36704 bp, 55 predicted proteins | sample AusTroGonzalo_MG_2_FD_193488 | JGI IMG/M metagenome (GOLD analysis project Ga0265301, IMG submission 193488) | Bovine rumen microbial communities from tropical cattle in Woodstock, Queensland, Australia - Gonzalo_04 | ecosystem: Host-associated > Mammals > Digestive system > Stomach > Rumen ...
AATCGCTTGCGGAACACCGATCCTTGCAAGCGAAAACGTAGAAGGTTACGCAGACTTGCCAGACGGGATTCACGCTGATTTTGCCCTTCGGTGCAAGGGTGATTCTATGTCCCCATTGTTCGAAGACGGGGATTTGGTCTTGATCCGTCAACAACCGGACGTTGAAGACGGGCAGATTGCCGCAATTGGGATTAACGGGGAAGCAACGCTGAAGCACGTCTACAAGAACGGGAACGGCGTTTTGCTGTGCGCCAATAATCCGAAATACGCACCCATTACGGCAAACCCGGAAGAAGACGTGAAGGTTTACGGGTTGGCGGTTGGGTACGTTCGTTTGTTCGGGTGATCCTATGCCAAGAGAAAAGAAACAGCGTTTGAAGCGGCGGGCAGACGGACGGTTTGCCTGTCGGTATAAATCACAATGGTTCTATTCAACAGACCCGGGCGATTGTTTGCGGCAACGGGAAGAATACAAACAAGCTGAAAAACGTGGACGTATTGCCGTCTATTTCGTGCGAGAATACGCCTTGCAATGGTTTGAAAGGGCATACCCCAATATTTCCCCGTCTACAAGGAAAGGACTTAAAACCCACCTTGAAACGCTAATAAACGCAATTGGCGATATTCCGGTTTCAGAAGTCAAGCCGTCTTACATCAAGTCCATATATTCGGACAGGTATAAAGGGTTGTCAAACTCATATATCAAGGCGGCAAAGCAATTGTTCTGCGCCTTGTTTGATAGTGCCGTTGCGGACGGAATCCTTTTGTCTAACCCCGCACGGGACAAAACCGCCAAACCGCACACGGGGACATACACGGGACACAGGTCTATCACGCCGCAGGAACGGGAATGGATTGAAACCCTATGCACAGACCACAGGGCGCACCCTGTCGCAATGGCAATGCTTTATTCCGGCATCAGACCGCAGGAAGCGAAAGCGTTGAACATTGACAAAGACATTGATTTTGAAAACGAAACAATCACAATCAGAAGTACCGCACACATAGACCCGCAAAACGGGCAAAAATACGCCTTTACAGGCAAGGGAAAGACAGAACGGGCAAACAGACAGATTCCGTTGTTGCCGCCGTTAAAAAGGGCATTGCAGGGCAAACAGGGGTATTTGGTAACTTCTGCGCATGGTGAACGTATAACCCGGACAACATGGCGGGTTTTGTGGAACTCATATACAACGAGCATGGAAACGGCAATAAACGGCGTTCCCCGGCGTTGGTACGGACGGACAAAGGAACACAAGGCAATACTTGCCGCCGGGGGAAAACTGCCGGAATGGGTATCGTTCACGGTCACGCCTTATGATCTGCGGCACAGTTTCGCCACGTTCTGCCGTTCAATGAAACCGCCTATTGAAATCCACACCGTGATTGCGTGGATGGGTCACGCAGACGCAAAAATGATCCTGTCCGTCTATGATTCCGTAACGGACGAACGGGACAAGGCAGAAGCAGAACGATTGCGGGATGCGCTCAAATAATTTTTTTGTGGTTTTGACTACCGTTTTGACTACCAAACCATGTATGTAAATGTATGTTTTTGTATGTTTTTGTACCTGTGCCGGAACATAAGAAAAACCCCTGTGCATTGTGTAGCACAAGGGTTTTCGTGTGTGGCTCAAATAGGACTCGAACCTATGACACTCCGGGTATGAAGCGTGCGTTTGTGTGACGTGTGACCGTTGATTTGCTTGCATTCCACGTCCTGCAAAATTGATCTGACTACCGTTTTGACAACGAATCGGGTACTTTTCGGAAATCAATGACGGTCATAACCTTCTTTGCGTCAACGTCTATTCTGTATTCAAAACTTTTATACCTTCCAACGTATATCCTGTGATCTTCTTTCAAACAGACGTTTATTGCATCCTCGTCCCTGTATCCGTGAACAAGCGGAATCTGCAAGTCCTTTATTTCTTCTTCACATTTGCGGGTTTTTATTCTCATGTTTTCCAACGCTTCGTACTTTTCCATGTCTTCCCGGATTAGCCTTTTGACATATTGCGAAATGTTCCCTTTGCTCGCCAACCATTCAAGGATTTCTAAATCATCCGGGTTGCTTGTGTTGAACGGAATGTGTTTCCGCTTTATATGTTCTTTTGCATACTCTTTGTCATACGTGCTTTTATCAAACGGCATTCTGTTTGCCCCCTTATCCTACGCACCTTTGGTGCATCGCTTTAACTATGCTATCATCTGTTGCCGCATAAATCAATGTTGTTGTCACTTTGCTATGCCCTAAAAACCGCTTGACTTGATCTATCGGCATTCCGTTCCGCAGGGCGGTTGTTGCCGCTGTGTGACGGAACACGTGCGGTGTTATGTGTGTAGTGAAACATTCCGGCGCACGTGCAATGATCTTGTCTATCCCAACTTCAACACTACGAACGGACATCTTCCGTGCAAAGCGATTTGATGTAAAAAGGTATTCGCAATCGTCCGTTCTGCTATTTATATAGGAAGACAACGAAACAACCGCTTCCGGGTTCAAGTACGTTATGCGGGACTTGCCGCCTTTCCCCCGGCGAACCGTGACGGTCTTTTCCGTCCAATCAACGTCTGACTTCTTCATGTTGCACATTTCGGACACCCGGCAACCTGTCGAATACAGGAAGTCAACCGTTGCTTTTTCCTGCTTTGTTTCGCAGAGTTGGCGCAACTTCTCCAGTTCAAGCAATGTCATTGCGTGGCGTTGCGGCGGTTCAGACCGTATCACTTGAACTTTTGTGCAGGGGTTCTTGTCAATGTATTCTTCATCAACCAACCACGTGTAGAAACTATTGATAATGCTTCGGATATTTTCAACGGTTGAACCCTTGACGTGCCGTTGTTCACGGTAATTGAACAGGTATACCCGGATATCATTTGCCGTTATGTTCATGAATGACTTCTGCACGGTCTGAAGGAAATTCAGCAACGTTGTTTTGTAAAAGGCAAGCGTCTTCATTGACACATTTTCAACCGCCTTTGACGAAATAAACACCTTCAGAATTTCCGGGAACGATCCGGGAACGGACAATGCGGTTTCCTTCGTGCTGATTTCGTACCTGTTGGCAACCGTGTCCATGATCTGAAGCACAATGCTTGCGCTTTCCGTGTCCATTCTCTGTGACAGTTCTGCAAGCATTTCAATACGCATTCTTTCGTAACTCACAAGAACCCCCTTTCTGCCGGGGATTACCCGCCCCGGCACGGGTTCGGTTTGTTAAAAGGCAACCGTTACGGTATAGGTAACTTTGAATTCGTCCCCTTTCACGCCACGTGTCTTCATAACGTCTGAAAGTCTATCAAGGTACTTTCCTTCTTCTGTGAAGAATTCGGCAAAGTCCCCGTTTGCGTATTCCTTCTGAAACGATTTGCCGTCATCAAATGACTTTTCAATCTGCACATTCGCTTTCATGTTGAAACCTTTCTGCCGGGTTACAATGCCACCCGGCGGGGCGATTCTGTCAAACTTTGATCTGTCCGGAAACAATCCCGGTGATATAACGCAGGGTTGTCACCATGTCCCCGAATTCGTTTACCTTCTTCTTGCGCCAACCGCCTTCATAGAAGGTCTTGTACACCTTCAGCGGGAATTTGATTCCTTCCCGCCTGTCAAGAATGACCACAATGTCGAACCCGTGTCCGGTCTGAATGTCGGCAATCTTTGCGGTCTTCTGTGACTTGTTCCTCACAAAGTACGTCACGCCGCCTTCCCCCCCTTCTTGAACTCTTCCAGTTTGCGGCGGTTCTCCCGTTCGATCTGAACGTGAACCTTGATCCTTTCTTTCGGTGTCATTGCCCTTGCACCGTCCTTTCTTCAACGCTTTGGCGTTGACTACAAGCGGCGAACGTGCGCCGCCTGTCTGTCAGCGTCAAGGTTCAATAAAAACCCTGTTATCCTTGCGAACCCATACCCGTATAATCTTGACTTCCGTCTTCCAATACTTGCTGTTTTCCGGGTGGTTATATGTCCAGTTCCGTTTTGCATCGCATTCCCGCTTGTATCCGTATTCCCTTACCCAATACGGGGCAAGCAGATTGAAGTTTCTCCATCCGTCCGTAGTTTCACAAAACAGGGTATAATCTCCCTTGCCGTGAATCCTATTTTGCGTATGCCCCGGAAAGTTGACGTTTTCCGTGGTTGCCGTGCTTGTGCTGTCAATCAAATAGTAAATTTCCCGTGCCATGTTATCCCTTCCTTTCCGTCAGTTCCGGTCAATCTGTTCTGCGCTAATCAATTTATATTCGCAACCGGGGAAAAGCCTTTGCATTTCCTTCCGGTATTCAAGCACCCGCCCAAACACGTTTTCAGTGTCGGGGAAATTCATTTCCTGCGTGTGCTTTACTTTGCCAATACCCGGCACAATGACTTCGCTTTCCGTCTTGAATTTCATTGCCGTTCCTTCCTGCGGGGTTATACCGCCCCGCCCGGTTTCGTCTGTGTTAAATCATCCGACATAAGTAACATTCGCAATCGGAATAACCTTGCCGCCAATGTTGCGCACAATCTGATACGCTTCATCGTCATAATAGACAGCTGATCCGTCTTTGCCGTACATCGGTCGGTCTTCATTGGTTTCGTTCCAAAGACGCTTCCAAAGATTGTCGGAAATTCCTTCAATGAGTGGGTGAACATAAACCTTGATATCATGCCAAACGCACGAACCGTTTTCCCATTCGCCCGGTGCAGTTCCACCGAACCCAACGTAAATGCCTTTCTGATTTGCCATTGCCCTTGCTCTCACTTTCTCCGGGGACTCGCCGCCGCCCCGGTCAGCTTCTCTTTACGCTATCATTTTAGCACTATGCGCATAGTGTGTCAAGCATAAGTTTTCGCAAAATAGGCGGTTCTATTTCTCCATCAGAGAAAAATAACCGGGGGTTGCCCCCCGGCGTTTTCACTTCACTTCGTGAACCAAAGTGCGGAAGTGGAAGCATTGAATGTTGTAACCGCCCGCCCCGATGGTCTGAACATGGGCAATTCCTCTTTCTCCGATAATGTTGCCGTTCAAGTCACCCTTTGCGCCAACCTTCAACCCGGTTGCGTCCGTGATCTTCCCGCAGATTTCATTGACCCGTTCAATAATGAAGTCATACTTGCGGTTTGCTTCATCCCGAAGATCGGCGTTCAGTTTCGCCGTTGCCTGTTCGTAACTATCGAAACGATCATAGGGACGAAGGTATTCCCATTCGCCTTCCTGCACTTGAACCCGCTTCTTGTCCGGTCTGCCCCAACGGTTGATATATTCCACATCTTCCCAAATGCCGCAAACCTTTTCGTTGTATTCATCCCGCAGGGCGTTGTACGGTTTCAACGCTTCATCGTATTCCGGGGTACAGTACCGGAAGTTCTTCAGATTCCTAATCAACGCTTTCAGTTCATCCTTCATCTTGTAGCAAGGTTCAAGTCCCATGTTGTAATAATTGAACATCCTGCGCTTCCAGTTTTCAAGGAAGTCAATGATTGCTTTTACGTCCCTGCTTGCCGCCTTTTCAAGTTCTGCGTTCTTCTGCGCAATGTACTTGTCAAGGGATTCACGGATTTCAGCAATTTCTTTTCTGCCCCGTTCAATGTCATCATTCAAATGCTCAACGTCCCATTCGATCCAACGGCGTTCCTGTTCGTCTTCGGTCTTCTCAATCAGCGCAACCTTCTTGTCAATCAGCTTCAGTTTCTTTTCAATCGTGTTCTGCTTCTTTTCGATTTTCGCCTTTGCACCTTCAATGCGTTCGGTGAGGAATTCGATACTTGCCATTGTGCTTGCCATTGCCTTTCCGGGGCGTTGCCCCTGTCGGTTAGTTCATCTTGACGATATCATTTTATCACTATGTGCATAGTGTGTCAACAGTTTATTTTTCCTTAAATGGAAAAATAGCGCATTTTTTTCCAAGTTATTACACCATTTCCGCAAAATAACGGAAAAATAGCGCATTATTTTCCAAGTTTATACACCATTTCCGCAAAGCAGGGGAAAATATTGTCAGTTTTGCGCAATAAAAAAATCCCCCGGATTGATCCGGGGGTTGTGTGTGTTTGTCCTTGTTTCAGTTATTTTCAGTTATTTTCAGTTTTCTTGACTTCCGGCAGACCCGCAAGGGACAGCAGAATCGCAATGATAAAACCCATTGCGCCCGCAGACAGGGCGGCAAGCCAATCCACGTCTTTCAGAACGATTGCGCCCGTGCCGATATAGGCAAGCATGGATTCAGCGAATGTGCGCACGGCACGAATCAACGCCGCCTTCCAAAATTCCCAATTGAACATTTTTCGTCATCCTTTCTTGTTCAGATCGTCAAGGCGTTTGTGCGCCGATTTTGCAGACGCTTCAACCTCAACCAACTTCGTTTTCAGTTCAGACAGGTCTTTCTGAATGCTTTTGTTTTCCAGTTTGATTTCGTCAATGCTGTCCCGGATGTACCGTAAGTCAGCAGTAATTGTTGCCCTTTGCGTGACGATTTCGGAAGAATCATTGTTCGCATTGCGCCGGAATGAAAGTGCGGTAAAGATAAGCGCACAAGCTGAAATGCAAAGGGCAATAATTGTTTCCGTTGGCATCACCCCAACCCCCTTTCTTCCGTGCGTTCTGAATTGGGGTATTCTTCCTGCAATGCGTCTGCTTCTTCTTCTGTCAGATCGTAAACCGTGACAGAATAGTACGTCTGCGGTTCGGGTTCGGGTTCGTCAAAGATTAAGAATTCCGTCATCATGTACCCGGTATATTTGCCCCATTTGACTTTGCACCAACCGTCACCTTCTTCAAGGACGGTGACGGTTTCCCCGCAGGGAACACGTTCCACAAGGGCAGACAGTTTTGACGGGCGTTTCCGCAAATTGACTCTTTGCAATTTGCCTTCCGGTACATTGCCAACAACCGCCGTTTCCGTTGGTGTCGGTGTCGGTGTTGGTGTGGGTGTCGGGGTTGGTGTCGGGGTTGGTGTCGGTGTAGGTGTTGGATATAACCCCCAATAGTCAACCTGTGTGTCCCACAAACCAACCATGTTCCAACCGCCGTTTGGAATCGTCTTCTGCTTGAATTTGCTTTCCGCTACACATCCACGGGAAGCGGACGAATGTATTGCGCCTTCACCTTCTGAACCCGTGCAAAGTCCGATATGCGAAGCATTACCAAGTCCGTCCTTTTTATACTTCTCCGGTTCTTTTCCGTCATGAAGCAGAATGAACAGGAACGCCCCGGACGGGACTTCCCCGTAATTCTTTACGCATTCTTCCGGTGTGCCAACCCAACCATGATTATAAACTTCCCTGTACCACGCATTCGAACCCGGAAGGTCTTTCTTCAAGCCGCAATCAGAAAGGCATTTCTCGACAAACGCTTGACAATCCATGACGGAATAAGGCGTTCCCAAATACTTAAACCCAACATTCCCCAATGCTTTCCCGTCAATCATACGTCTTCACCTGCTAACAGTTTGTTGATAAGAATCAGCAACGCCCGCCGCCTTGCCTTGTTGATCGCACCCGTTGGGGGTATCCTGTCAAGTGCCGCCTTCAGTTCTTCAAGGGTCATGGAATCACCTTCCTTTCATTAAAGAAGGGAACGGGTGCATTGCCCGTTCCCGGTGTTCTATTTCGTTCTTTTGGGGGTTGGGTTTGGTGTGCCTTCTTTTGCGCACAATGACCATTTGGCGCAAGTCGGAACGTTAGACCTTATCGGTACTAAAACGAGTTATAATTCTGCTTCCGACATTACTTTAACCAGTTCATTGACGAATTACAGAAATATTCTTGTTCATGTTGGATATAGCACATATTACAATGTTTACTATTACAATGTTAATGCTATACGTAATTTAAGTACCGGAGAAATTCGTGCATGGGCATATATAAACGATAACATTAAAGGGGGATATATTTTGAAATACATTAATGATACAAAATTGAACATTACCCCCGGATTAGGTTCATATAGCGCAAATGTATATATTTACGGAATTAAATAAGCAACATTAACCCCAAATTGGTCAAGCGTATAAGAAGATCCAGAGTTAAAATTATACGCTTTAACCTTTCCACTTGTTTCAATTATAAACTGAAAACCGAAAGCTGTACCAGATGTTTGATTTCTTCCTACTGTATACTGGCAAATCTGAACTGGCGGTCTAAATCCTACTGGAAGAGTTCCAAATGAATATTCACCCCATCCGGATAAAGTTTTGCCTAAACCTGTAAGAGAAACTGACGTAGTAACAAGTTTTCCGTTTTTATAGAATGTAAAACCTGTCACATCTGTGCATTGTTCGACTTGCGCCAAATGGTCATTTAATACCTTTCCTTGTGCCGCCGTCAACGCCTTGTCCGTTGCCGTGGAATTCAGATTATTGACCAAACCGCCGCTGATTGTCAAAACGTCCGTGCGCAGTTTATCCTTCAGATTCTCCCCGTACAGGCATTCAACCAACAGGGGCAGGGTTGTCCCGCTGAAGAACTCAATACCGTGATCTGAAACCGTATACGTCCCGTCAAGCGAAATCGCAGTACTTACAGGCGTTTCAAGTTGTGCATAAATGTAGTTCGTATCATAGATGTACGCAACGCCGGATTCAATGACGGATTCAAGGTTTTCAGCAGAATACGCCATCCGTTCAACCCGGTTGATTGCCCGTTGTGCGTTCAGATTGATTTCGTCCCGGATATCGCCAACGGCAAGAAGTCCATACGGGAAATTCAACATGACTTCTGTCAAGTCAATTGTATCAACCGTGTAGGATTCAAACTCTCCTTCATATCCTTCCACCCAATCAGACCACGTTGCGTAAATGTACGTTGTAGCGTCCCCGCCCGTGACGAAAACGTATCCGTCTTCCGGTATCGTGAATTCTCCGCTTACAACAGTAATTGTTGTCCGTTCCCCGGTCAGCGTGGGCGAAAAGTCAATCAGAGAATACGTCCCACCAATAATAAAACCGTATTCGTTGGAATACTTGCAAACTTTGGCGTATCCTGCGTCATTATCATACAGATTCCACCCGGTCGAATTGAAAGCGGTTGGGTTCGCCGTTGTGATCGTTCCACGGTTTTCCTTGACATAAACAACGGTAATAACGTCCCCGGCAATTGGTGTTCCGGTAACTGTGATTCCGTAATCTGTCGGGTCTGCACTCCATGCCGTTGTATATGTCAGCGTAATTGTGCCGGATGACAAAACATACGCAACAAACGTATCACGGTCAATTGTGGCCGTGATAGGGTCAACGCCTTCTTCCCGCAGGGCGGGTGTAACGGTCATGTTTAACGATTCCGCAACGTACCCTGTTCGGACAAGGTTTCCTTTGATCGAAAGCAGGGACGCAGAACCGTCATCAATTGGCGCACTACCGCCGGAAGAACGTTCAACGAAAGTCCCCGTGACAAGCTGTGCAATATCCGTTGCAAGGTTGTCTGCAAGCGGGACTTTTTCAATGTGAATGTTCCGGGACGCATCGGGCGAAAACTCGTTGACCGTCAGCGGCGGTTTGTGCATTTCCGTATCAATGATGTCCATATTGGCGTTGAAGTCCGAAACCTTCACGCCGTCCGTTTTTGTGGGTTTAATCAGATTGAAAAAAGGTGTTAAAATACTCATGTTCTGCCCCCCTTACTCCGTGCGCCGCCAAAAGTGAAGTGTCCCCGTTCCTGTTCCGTCTGTGTAAGACCTCATGCCGTCTTCGATATCCCCCCATGTTGCGGGCATGGTGAATTCAACCCACGTCCCATAAAACGCCGGGGCAGTACTGAACGTAGACACGTAAATTGCGCCAATGGGGAACAGGGCGGCAATAGCGGCGGTAAGTGCGGTCTGAAGGTTGGCGATTGCGTCCCCGGTTGCCTTTGCGTCTGCCGCTTCCCCCGAAATGGAAAGGGTTGCGTCAACGGGTGCTTGCACCGTTTCCATAACGGTCAATACAAGCGTAATTTCCGGGATTCCGGTTTCTTCAATGGATTGTTCTGTGTTCGGATTGTCTGCCATGTTCTGCCCCCCTTAAACTTCGCCAACAACCTGCAATAACTGCATTTCCATTGGTTGCCGTGGTGTGATTACTTGATCGCCGTCTATGATCTTGCCGGAAGCGTCATAATACGGGTGAATTATGTACCGAACGTCCCAAGAAAATGTACCCGCAGGAAGACCGTCCGTGTCAGCATTCAAGAAAGACACAACGAACGCCTTGTTTTCATCAAGCGGAAAAGCTTCCTGTTTGACAACTTCACCAATGCCGTTCTTGATTGAAAACAACGCCCTGTCTGCGGCGGCAAATGTGTAGTCTGTGTCCGCAATAAACTTGATTGCGCCCGTGTCCCCACGGGAAAGTGTGATTGTGTATCCGTCAACGCCGAACATTAGTCAACTTCCCCCTTTACCATGCACACGGAAATTGATCCGTCATCGTTCATGATGTGTTGACATTCCGTGAACCCGTCATATTCCGTGTTCATGTCACCAAACTGGAAAATAATCTTTGCCGTCTTCTCCGGGTCAAGGAAAATCTGCGCCGTCTGTGCCATCGTGTACCCGTCCGGCATATAGCACCAAAGGTGTTTATGCGTATATCCCGCTTCCCCGTTTTCAATGGTTGTGCCGTCATTTAGTATTAGCCGTCTGCCTTCCATCGTCCGCACCTTCCTTCTTGTTTAATTCTTGATAAACTTCCCGTATGTCATACAGGGACTTCAACATAGTTTCAAGGTTTCCAACCGTTGGCGCAAATGCCATGCTTTGCAGACGGTCAAACGCCGATTCAAGCTTTCTGCACATTTCCTCTTTGCTCATGTTTTTATCTCCTTTAATATCCCAACAAGTGGTAAGTTGTGCCACTTATTGTAATTGTGTGGAACGAACAACTGTGCCCTTGATAGTCAAAACCTGTTGCCGCAGAAAGAAGAGTTGCTTTCAACGTGTTTGCCGTTGTTGCGCCGCTTGTAAGGTTTGAAATTGTGGCGTTCGTTGCGTTCAGTTCGGATACCGTCACATACCCTGTAAGATTGATCGTGTCTGCCTTGATCTTGACATAACTTCCCGTTTGGTCATTGATACCAAGAACAATTGAAGCGGCGTTGACTTCGTAACCGCCCGCCGTTTCTTTGACAACAAGACCGATCTTGTTTGAATTGACCGTGATTTTGCCGGACATGGTCGCATATTGATTCGTTCGTTCCGTTGTTTCAAGGGTGATCTGCCGTGCAGTAACGGTGATCCGGGAAGAAAGTTCAGCGTCAGCGTTCCGGCGGTCAATTACTTCCTGTGTGATCTTGTTGTATGTGACTTCCAAACGCCCTTCTTGTATTGCAATTTCTTCATTTTGATTGCGTATATCGTTCTGAACTGCCTTGATCTGCATTCCCGTTCCGTCCGCATAGAATTCAATCGTTGTTCTGAATTCCTGCCACGTGGTTTCTTCGGACTTGTTGTTATTGCCCGTTGAAGACCCGGACGAATTGGTTTCCGTTTCCTTGTTGTAATAAACGATATTCGGAATGTATGAACCGATTGTGACGCTTGTATTGGTTGGGTCAAGAAGGTCTGTTGTCATTTTTATAATGTCAATTTCCTTCTTGAACCCAACCGGAAGAACTTCCACAAGCACCCTGTCAAACAGGCGCAACGGTTGATCTGCATAACCCAAACGGTACAAGTCTGAAACCGTGCCTTCTATGCTGATATCCGGCGTTGACGAACTGGACAACGCTTCCCATGTTTTTTGCAGAAGTATTTCCGGGTCTGTTATGTCCGAATTCTGATAGAAACCGAACCTTGCCCGCCCGTTCCGTCCGTATAGTGCCGTTGCCCGTGTGTCTTCAATCCATTTCTGCCCCGGCGGTTTTCCGGGATGTGATGAAGTTGGTTGCCACACAACGTCTTCGAACGTTACGTCAACCGTTTCCCCGTCATCGTCTTCCGTGCTTCCCCCGTACCCGAAAAGGGCGGTCACAACCTCTGAATCATCAATTATCACGGAAGGGTCTGTGAAATTCTTGTCAACGCTTAACCGCACACCCCGGAACGTGCCTTCCGGCGGCATAATGTTAATGTAACGGTCAATTGATCCGTCATTGTGAAGGTACACGTGCGGCATGATATATATGTTGTATGCGTCCCGGATATCAAGGACAGCTTGCCAAACGCTTCCACGGTTAACGTTAAGGGAAGACGTGGGATTGCCGTACATCTGCCCCACCCGCCAAAGGGACGTTGAAAGAACCTTATTCATTGCCGTTGACAGGGTTTCGTCTTCTATATCCAAATTGTCAATGTGATCGTCCGTCAATTCGGATATAATGATATGCTCTGCCGTTATCTGTTGGTAATGGTCGGGTTCTACGCTTCGTGCTTCTTTTATTTCGTATATCTCATGTTCGCCCGTTGAAGGGTCTACAAAATACACCCGTTGTCCAATGTCAATCTTTTTGTCGGACATGAACGGGAATTCCATTTCAAGGGACATTTCTTCCTGTGTCCATTCGGCACGTTCTGCGTCATCCCGGATGAACAGGGTTCTTCCTGCCATGTCAAGGAAGGTGAATTGCATTTTTACACCCACCTTTCACGGTATTTGATTGTCCCTGCGCCCGTGATTCTTTGGTTTGACCCAATCCGGGGGACGAGCCATGTTGACGAATTTACATAATAATTCATAATGGACGTTCCCCCAATCGCCGCCGTCTGCCTGTTAAGGTCAATAACAGTTCTTCCGGCGGGCATAGTCGAAAACGTCATGGAACTTGAACCGTCTGAATATGTAGCATTCGAAAGAGATGTCACGCCGTTCCTTTCAATGGTAATCAGCGGTTGTGCGCTCCCACCAATTGAAAACAGATTCCCGCACGGAATTTCAATCAAGTCATTTGAAGTCCAAAACGGGTTGTTGAAACAGGTGAACACAAGCTTTAACTTGTTTTCCCACCATTTCCGGTATGATTCTTCCGGGTGCTGTGTGCAGACACATTCAAGGTGTTTGTCCGAAAACTGCGGAAGTTCAAGCGTTTTTTCCCCGGTAATGATTGCCCAATCCCGGATTTTCTGCATTGCCGCTTCCCGTTCATCACGGTTCATTTCAAGCAGGGCAAACGTGATTGTGATTGTGCGGGAACTGCCGCCCATGCGGACAAATTCAGAACCCATGCGAATAGCACGGGAACGGGAAACAGGACTTAACGATATGGGCGAAACTTGTATGTCTTCGATCTTTACAGGCGCAATGTCTTCAAGGTCTACACCGTTAAACTTTATCATGCTTGCCACCCGCTCCGTGTTAATGATTTGTAGCTTTTGCCCTGCCGTTCGGACACAACTGCGCCGACAATCTTTCCGTCAAGGTATACGTTGCCGCCCGCATTGACGTTTTCGTTGATAACCCCGCCCAAGGAATCAAGGTCAACGTTGTTCAATGCGCCGTTCTGCAATCCCTGCCATACCCGGTTTTCCTCTGCTGTCAAAACCGCTTCACCTTGATGCAATCGTGCAAGATAACCGTCCCAAGGAATATAATCCATGCCGGACAACGCAGAACCGTTTTCCGTTTCGCCTGTTCCTGTTGACAAGTTGATCTGTCCGAAACCGCCAAGGTCAATGCTGATTCCCCAACTGCTTAAACGGTTCAACTGCTCAAGCATTGCGTCAACTGCCGTCTGAACTTCGGGGACGTGTTCCGCAATACCGCTTGCAACGCCCGCAACGGTCTTCCCTGCATTGTCCTTTGCTTCTTCTTCAAGGTCTAATGCCGCAACTGCTTCCTTTGCCGCCGCCGCAAGACTTTTGTATGTTTCGTCTGCGCTTAACTTTTGCCCGGTAAGTGCTTCGGTTAGTTCGGCTTTTTTGTCAATGACCGCTTGATAATTGCTGTTGATTTCTTCGACTTCGTCATCAGACGCACCAACCAAAGCGGCAAGGTAATTGTATGATTCCGTAGAACCGTCTGTGAAGTTTGCAAGGACTTCATTGGAAAAACCCATTTCCCTTGCCTGTTCCAAATAAGCAAGGTATTCGTCCATGTATGCGATTTGATCCCGCAACCCGGCGTTCATGTTCTGTGAAGAAACTGTTGAATTTGACGAACCAAGGGTTGACAGCTTTTCATTGATTGCCGCCGCTTTTTCCGCATAGTCATCCGCAGACGAATCAAGTCCGTTTAATTCGTCCGTAAGGTCTTGAATTGTCTTTTCTGCGTCCGTTTCGATACCCGCAAAACCTTTGATTGCGCTGTTCACGGAACTTTCAACGTTTGACCGCACCTGTGCAACGTAACTGTCAAGGTCTTCAATTGCGGTCTTTGCGTCATTGACAAGGTTTGTGATTTCTTCGTCTGTAAGTTTTACCTTTTCCCGCCATTCGTCCGTTGCTTCTGTTGCGTTGTCAATTTCACCCGGCATTTCATCAATTGTTTCCCGGTATTCCTTCAATGAAACTGCCGCTTCGTCAACTGCGTCCTTTTGCTTCTTGTATTCGTCTGTTGCCTTTGTTTCTTCTTCCTGCAACGTCTGCAACTTCATCACTTCGCCGTTGAGTTCCCGCATTTCTTCAATCGGCAAATTCGTATATGCGCCGGAAATGGTGCTGAACATTGTACCAATTGGCATAAGGTCTTCCCGAATGCCGTATTGCTTATACAATGCCCTTATTTTGTCTGCCTGTTCTCTTACTTTGTGTTGTGCGGTTGCCATGTCCAATTCATACACAGAAAGTTCAGAATACTTCTGCGCAAGTGCGCTTTCCTTCTGTTCGTATGCGGTTGTCATGGCAAGTTTGGTCTGCCCTTCTTCCCAAGCTTTGATATAATCCTTAACAGCTTGTGTGCCGCCTTTAACTTCTCCGGTTTCCGTGTTGATAATAGATGACAGGCCGGGGATTGTAGACACCAAGCGTTTGCACGTTTCAAGCCACAACGCTTGTTCTTCTGCGGTCTTGTTGGTCTTGTTTCCCAACATATCAACCGCCCACGAAAGAACGCTTGATTGCGCTTCAACGTCCTCAAAACCGCTTGTTAATTGGCTAAAGAAACTCTGTCCGAAGTCTGTGTTTTCGATTCCGGGCAAAAACTCTTTGATTGATTCAATAAGTTTTGCCCATCCCTGCGCATCATTTTCATTCAGATTTCCTGCGCTTTCGGCAATATTGTTTATCCATTCCTGTACGCCATCTGCGCTTTCGCCTGTGATCCCGGAAATGATGTCAACGTTGCTTGAAAGGGTATCCAAGAAGGACGTGAACGCACCCGTCTTGCCTTCGTCAAAGCTAATATTTGACAGGTCATCTGCCATTTGTTGGACTTTAGAACCCGCCGTGTCCGCTTTACTGCCGCCGATTTCGTCAAGCACGGCAACAAGGGTGTTCGCTTCGTTCGCTGTTTCTGTAATTGCCGCAATCTTTTCCGAAGTCTTCAAGTCAATATCTGCGAAATCATCAAGAACGGTTCTTGAACTCTCTTCCGGCATTAAGATTGCAATAAAATCATTCAGCGCACCAATTGCACCCGTTACAACGTCAAGGAACGCCGCACCAAGTGTAGTCTTTAGCGTTTCTACCTCTGTCTGAAGGGTGCGGACAGAGTTTGCGTAACTGTCAGAAGTCCGGGCAAAGTCCCCCTGTGCGTCACTTGTTGCGCTCATTAAATACTGATAACGCAACATAGTCTGTTCGCCTTGATCCATTTGTTCGTATGTCTTTTCAAGACCGGATTTCAAGGCGTATGCGTTCAGCGTGGCAACAGAAAGGTCAATACCAAGTTCCTTCAAGGGCATTGTCTGTCCGGAAATGCCGGAACGGATTTTGGAAAACGCTTCGTCAAAGTCCAAATTGTAAAAACTTGCCATGTCTGCGGCAAGTCCTGCAAGGTCTGTTGAAACGTCAACAATTTGGCTTTCCGCTATACCGGAACTTTTCAGCATTGCGCCAATTGTTGACGTGTAGCGTTTCGCCTGTGTTTCTGTCAGACCGAATGCGGTTGATGCGGTCTTTGCCCATTTATCAATGACACCCGCATTGTTTCCAAACGTAACGTCAACAACGTTCTGCACTTCCTGCAAGTCAGAAGCGGCAGAAATTGCGTCTTTCCCGAAATTTAACAACGCTTGTCCGATCTTTGCCGCAGAAAATGCCGCCGTCAACTTCTTCAGCATACTTGTGAACGAATTTGACATATTGTCTGCGCTTTTCTGCGCAGAATCGTCCCATTTCCCGGTTTCCTGCTGAATCGCCCGTGTTATGTCCTTGATGTCCGCTATTGCGTGTTTCCCGTCCGCTGTGACTTCAAATACAATCTGTCCGTCACTCGCCATTTTCTTCCTTCACTTCCTTTGGCATCATGCCCAATAATCCCGCAAAGATTTTTGAAACATCGGAATCGTATTTTTTCGCCGCTTCCTGCTCTGTTAGGTGCAGGGCAACACGTTGTTTCGCCTGTAATAGCCATTCACGTTCTTTTGCGTTGTACTTTGTAGGTGCGGGCAACGGTCTTGCCCGGATTCCGACAACGTCTTCATATCGGTTGCCTTCCGGTAACCCGTGAAGTAATTCTTTGAATTCAAACCACGTCAACCGATCCCGGAACAGGTCAATCCGATATACCTGCCGGAACGCCGCCCGGATTAACGGTGCATCTTGTTCGAATGATGTAAGGCGTTCCCCGCCCGTTTCCGGCGTTTTCTCAAACAGAACGTCACATATTGCTCTGTACACTTCGGAAGCAGTTTTATGTGCCTTAAAATGCGAAATAAAGCATCTTACGCACAGGAAGTCCCGTGCGTCCGGGAAAATGTCTTCCCGTTGCATCAAATCAAGCATTTTCAGAACGTTCCGAAAGTCAAAATCACACTTGAAAAACCTTCCGTTGACGGTCACCCCGTCCGGCGGCATTTCATACAAGCGAATCATACTTTCATCTTCTTTTGAACTGCCGTGATCTTGCTTGCAAGACGTTCCCTAAAATATTGTCCGCAAACGTTAATAACACACGCCGGGTCTTCTGCGTAAAACCGCATCAAGGAAATTGCCTGTTCCCGTCCGAACATAACGGAAGCAAAATATTCTGCCGCTTCCCGGACTTCTTCATCCGTGCTGTCATTTGTCAATTCCTTCAGTTTTGCTTGTGCCTTATTCAGACCCGCAACCATGCGCATTGCGTCCCCGTTGACCGTTAGCGTCAAGGTTTCGTCACCTTCACGAATGCGCAACGTATCATGAACCCGGTTTAGGGTCATCTCATACCCACGCCGAAATAATTTCATTGTTTTTTATCTCCTCTTTTAAAAAAATGGGGGGCAGGGAAATCCCCACCCCCGTTTTGCCTGTTAGGTTGCCGTTGTGACGGTAGGTTTGCCGTTGAAACGAATAGTGCAACCAAACGCATTGATATCCGTTGTGTTGCCGCCAAATGACGTAATGCCGCCGATGGAACAATCACAGGTAATGACTTTTCCTTCAGCGGTGATCTTGACGGAACTGTTGCGGTCTGTGCCAAGGGAAAACTGTTTCCCGGCAATGTAGTCCTGCGCAGTATCGCCAACAATGCGCCGTCCGGTGATTACCAGTTCCGGGGCAGAACCTGTGACTTCGTTGTGTGCGTAGCCTTCCCCACAAAGGAAAAAGTACTGCTGATTCTGCTCATTCTCATTGAAGGTCATGGACTCAATGCCCTTGCACAGTTTGGAATAAGTCCACGTGCCGCCGGATTCAGACGTACCGATTTCAATCTGATTAACCCAGTTCGCATTCATGCTGTCTGTTCATCCTTTCTGTAAAGTTTGACAATCAAATCTGCCGCCATTAGCCATGAATTATTTTCTTCACGCCCAATGATCCGGGGGAGATTGCCGTTTGTTATGTCCACGATTTCCCACCCGTTCCCGTTCGGGTATGACGTGTTGCGGGTCAACGTGTCAATAATGTTGTTCAACGTGTCGGAAAGCGTCTGCAAATCATCATGCTTTCCATTCAGCGCAAGCGTAACCGGAATGTATGTGTTCTTGTCATAAAACACGGATTCCGGCACAGAAGGCGCAATTTCGCAAGACAAACTGTTTCCAGTTCCCAACGCACCCCGTGTGATTTTCGCAAACGGGGTTAAACCGTCAATCAAATCCATAACGGATTCAATTGCAAGGTTCAGAACGCTTGTTGAAGCGGGCGGCGTTGGCGGGTCATCCTGCACGGGTGTTTCCTGTACGGGCGTTTCCTGTCCCGTTCCGGTTTCCTGTTCCGCTTCCTGCGGGTTCTGTGTTAATTCGCTCATGATCCATACAACCTCATTATTGCTTGCGCTTGCCTTGCCCAAAGTTCCTTATAATTGCTTTTTGCGACTTCGCACCAACGCCATGTGGCATTTGCGTTTACGTCCTTGTATGCTGTAGGAATCTCGTAATACTGCCTTGCGGCGTATGGTGTACGCCAAATCAGCAAACCTTCCTTCAACCGGGAATGGATGTAAGAAGACATTATCAACATTCCCGTGTCTTCCTTGCAATACATATTGCAATCTTTCAAAATTTGGGAAGACAGCATTTCAAGTCCGTTTTTCCAATTCTTGTCAATTTTGGCACGAATGGTGTTTTCGTTTATTTCGATCTTAACCGCCACGAAATCACCCCGTCACACAAGCGAAATTTCCCAATGGTGCAATGTATCAGTATCGTCCCGCAATTCATCAACGCCAATGACCGTATATTCTACGCCCCGCACAATGACACGCATATCGCCCTGCTTTGTGTGTGCATCCGTAAACAATGCCCACCAATCAAGGGCGGGTGTGCTTGTGTGTGCGTCAACGAACAGAATTGAACGAAGGGTGACATCTGTGTTCCCCTGCGTTTTTCTGATTTCGTTTGTTGGTTGAAGGTGTACACGGTTGACAGTATATTCCGTGTATGTCTGATTCTGATACCGATCAACACCGTTGCAAACCGTAACGGTTGCTGTGCTTTTCAGAATCTTTGACGGAATAGGTTTCAGCATATTACCACCAACCTTCCACGGTTGGGACTTGCGGGTTCATCAATCCTGTTTGTTCAAGGTAGGAAATCGCCAAAGGTGAAATACTTTCCTGCATCTTGCCGCCGCTTGCGTTTGCCTTCCCATGTACGGTCACTTTCCCAACCGTGAAACCGCCCGTGGCAGTTTCATTCAAGGAATCCATGCCGTTAATTGAAAGGAAGTCAATCTGTGCGCAAATCGCCTTTTTATAAAGGTTCTGCATAAGATAAGGAAGTTTTTCAATGGTTTCTTCGTCTACCCAATGCGTGACCGCACCGATTACATCAGACGCACGGGCGCAAAGGGCGGGGAACGTTTGCTGTGTGGCATCCGTTCCCCCGTAGACAGACGAATAAAACGTGAAGTCTACGCCGCCCATGCTTTCACCCCATTACGCCTTAACAACAAGGGTAGTATTGCCGGAAGCAACACAGAATCCGGTTGCCTTATTGACAAGCGCAACGGTGATGTAATAACCGGAAGTGCCGTTCACAATGAACGGGTCAGCGGGCATTTCAACCCAAGTCTTCGTAGCATCCGGCACAGCACCGTAATTCACGGTCACGGCGGCGGCGTTGATGGAGTAAACAACCTTGTATCCGTCAACAACAGCACCAGAACCAAGGATTCCGTCACCGGTTACGGTGATCTTGCTGTCCCCGTCCGTTTCAGTTCCGGCAACGGAAGCAACGGTCAGAGAACCCGCAGACGGTGCGGAAGCAATGTGCGCATAAACGCCCGCTTTCCTCTGCTCCAACTGGAACACGTCATAGTAATACCGTTCATAGTACAGGTCTTTACCCTTTGTCTGCGCAGAACCGGGGGACATCATAGCCACGTCATACACAATGGGGGCGGCAATGCTGTCCGGGTCATACAGAATAAAGTTGATCTGAACTGCGCCGGAAGCAATCGCCCAACCCGTTGTAAAGGTGTAGGCCGTCTTCATCATGTCGGCAGGTACTTCTTCAATGCTCACGCCGTCAAGACGGGCAATGTTCCGGTCAACATTCTGAATGCCGCCCGTTACTTCGATAAAACGGGTCATTCCGGTTGCCTGTTTCAGAAGTTTATAGGCAGAAGGAGTGATCTTGCAACGCACCCGGTCACGGTTGACACGCTGATTCGTCATGTATTCAATTGCCTTGTCCCACTCTGTCAGAATGGAAGCAGAAGTCAGTTCAACGGAAGACGTGCCGCCGTTCGCCGCCGCAAATCCGGCAAGCTTACTGGACATATAAGCGTCCATTTCCGGGACTTTCTGCTGTTCATTGAAAACCCGTGTAATGTTGGCAATGGTAGCAACGTCATTCGTTTCCACAACGTCAAGCGGGTCAACAAGGGTGTCCCACTCTCTGTCCATAGACAGGGTGACCGCCTGCCAATCAATGTTGAAGTTACGGTTGAAAGTTCCGGTGATCTGATCCCGGTTCGCCGCACGTGCGCCGGAAGTGGTCATGATAGGAATGTAAACCGTTTTGCCGTTCAGCGGACGGAAACGGTCACTTTCCCCCATGTTCCAAAGGTCGGCATAATAGGAAAGATAGGGATACGCCGTCTGCAACGCTTTGCCATACTGCGCCGCATAGTTAATAGGACTCTGATTGAAACCCATGTTTTGTCATCCTTTCCGGGGGACAAATCCCCACGCATTATTAAACGCCGCAACTGCCCCTTCATCCCCCTTCGGCATTGTGCCTTCGGGTTTTGCGCCAAACTGCGGCTTGTTTGGTGCGGGTTCTGCCGCCGTGAAATATTCTTCATATTCCTTTTTCAAATCGGCAAGCTGTTCTGATACGGGTTTCGCCCCGTCTGCACGGTCAAGCAGGTCATACACCCGGTCACGGAACTTGCTTTTGACTTCCTTGAACTCTTCAGACGCAAGGGCGGTTGTTTTGGCTTTATAGCCTTCATATTCGCCCTGCAATTTCTTGTATTCTTCGGATTCAAGCACGTTCGGTTTCGGAATGCTCTTTTCCCATTCTTTCCGTGCGCTTTCGATTGCGGAATTCTGCGCCATTTCAGCCGCTTTCTTTGTAACGTAGCCGTCATCAAGGGAACGCCCGTACAGACTAAAGATTTGGTCTGCCCGTTCTTCCGGTGTCAAATCGGCATTGTTCAGAATCTTTGCGACTTCCGGTCTTGTGAAAATTCCCGCCATTTCTCCCCCTTTTTACGGTCATGAGAGTTGACCGCATCCCGTGTTTTACGCCCCGGCGGGCAAAATTTGTATGAAAAAAGGATGTCAGTTTTTTCTAACATCCTTGCTTCATCCGATATGCCGTGGAAGTTCCCCGGCGCAGGATTGATTATGCGTCTGCGTTTTCTTCAGCCGCAGACACGGTCACGGAGATTGTGTCCGTGCTTCCGTTGTAGTTGTCGGAAGCGGCAAGCGTAACTGTTACGGTTGCCGATCCTGCGCCAACAGGGGTCACCGTAACGGTATCGTCTTCAAGCACGGCGGTTGCAACGCTTGCGTCACTTGTGGACACGGAAACTGCGCCGTCACCTGTCACGCTGATTGTTGACGTTCCTGCGTCTCCGTCTTCATCAAGCGAAAGGGAATCCGGGTCAGCCGTGACGCTTCCGTTTGCTTTGGCAATGGTGAATTCCTTGTCAACGTGACCAACATACGTTGAACCCTTTGCAACAATGCGCAGGGTGTATGTCCCGGCATCCGTTGCCTTGTTGTCCCAAATTTCATAATCCGTTGAAGCTGTCAGCGTGGTTGCGCCGATCTTCACCGTTGAAACCGCCTGTGTCTGTTCGCTTCCGTTGTAGGTAAGCGCAGAACCAAGTGTCACGGTTGCGTTGGAAAGGGAAGTCTTACCGTTGCCCGATCCCTGCGCTACCCATGCGGAAACGTCTTCGTCAAACAGGAATTCAATTCCGGTGTCAACCTCAAGGAACGAACTGCCCGTAACGATCCCGTCAACGGGTTTGCTGTCGGAACTGTTCCCGGCGAACTTGCAGAAAAGTTTGTCATTGGTGAACGCCCTGCGTTCAAGTGTGCGAATCATGGATTACTTGCCCCCCTTTTTTGTGGTTCGTTTGGTTTTGGGTGCTTCTTTGGGTTCTTCTGTTTCCTGCGGTTTTGCGGGCGTTTCTGCCGCCTTTTGATCCTTGATCCGGTCTTTGCCTACAAGGTAGTCAATAGGCAGTTTTTCGCCGCAAATATCGCAGTAAATGACGCAATTCACGGACTTGATCCGTTCATGCTTGCAAGCCATGTCATAACCCCCTTTCTTTGCATTAAAAAAGCGGCGGTTTCCGCTTCATTGTCTGTCCTTGAAGAAGTCTGCCCAATATGGGTTTTCACGGTCAAAGATTTCCTTTTGCTCCGGTGTCAGTTTGTACGGGTAATCTTCAAACATATTGAAGACCGTTTGACGGTCAAAGGAAAACAACCACACGCCTTTTGTTTCCGGGTCATCAACCCACCAAATGCGGTCTGTTTCGTTTTCTTTGTAAAAGTTATTTTTCGCCGCCGCCAATGCCCTTCATTTCCTTTCCTGCCGCCGTGTTTATGAACTCAAGAATGTTTTCAAACTGCTTGTTGCCTTTCAACGTGTTTATGTCAATCATGACTTCCGGCACTTCATACTTCATCCCGTATGTTGTATGCGATCTTTGCGCACCAAACCTTCGCTTCAGTTCGCTATCAGTAAGGGAATACCAAGTGTTTTTTCTGTACCCGGATTGCATTTCAAGATATTCATAACCCGTTGCGCTTTTGCGAACAATTGCGGCGTGTTTCCCGCAGGTGAAGAAGTATTCTTTTCCGTCTTCAACATTCTTCAGTAAATTATGCGCATTCGTGAAGTCATTGTACCCCCTAACTTCAAAACTCACAACCCCGTCAAGTTTCCCAATATCAAGTAAATTGTTGACTTGACTAAATGTGAATTGTGACGAACCACCCCGGAAGTCATTGACTTCATATCCGCATTTGTTCCCCGCATACGCCAAACCGATTGAAGCGCAAGAACCCTTTGTTTTGTCTGCGCCGGAAATCCGGTCAATGATTTCCGTTTCTGTCGGTTGCGTTGTGTATTTGTTGAACGAAACCCTTTCAATCTTCCGGGATTCGCAACGTTTTTCAACGTCCGTCTTTTCAACGGTAGTTGTTGGCGTTGTCGGCACAACGGGCGTTGTTGCCGGAACTACAAGCGGCGTTGTTGCCGGGGTTATGGGTTCGTTCGTTGTCATCTGTCCGAACGTGTACCCCTGCTGTTCGCCGCCGTTCCGGTAATAGTCTTCAATCAGTTTCTTTTGTTCGTTTTCGAACTTCGTCACGTCATAACGGTCTGCGTCCGGGAATTCCCGTTGCGTGTAGACGCTTTCCCTGTCCCGGTGTCTGTGCCGCCCGGTTTCGTTGCAGAAGGTGTCAATATCGGAAGAAGTCTGTTTGATCTTCTCACGCTGTGCGGCGATCTCTTCAGCACTTGCACCCTGCGCCTTCATCATTTGCAAGTCCCGTTTTTCTTCCCGGATTTTGCGTTCTAAAGACCGTTGCTGTTGACTTTCGGCGTATGTCTTGTCATTCGCTTCCTTGTCCTGCGGTTGTCCCTTGATTGTGCTTACACCCGGAATAAACGGGGACGGATAATGCTTGCAATTGATCCCAAACAACCCCGCCGCTTGCCCGTAAGACGTGTCAGATTGCCTGTAGACGTGGATTTCGTTGCCGTCCAAGTCATACACCGTCCGGGCGTTGTCCGTGCTTGAAATGACTTTATTTTGCCAATCATAGCACAACGGACGTGCGCCGTTATGGTAGGAAACCAAATACAGGTCATTCCCGAAATCTTGATTCATTTCCCAAACTGCCGCCCGTCCTGTGTTGAAGACCGTTGTACGTATGTCCATCGCAACATAGCCTTCAGCACCCCATCGGTGTCCTGCGTGGTCAATGAAACCCGTGATTCCGTTTGCCTTCATCCGGTCTGTTGCGTGACGGATTGCCGTGTTCCATGAGGAAACACCCGTCACAACTTCCCCGGTTGCAATGTCTAATGCCGTCTGTGTGGCGTTGATCCGTTCTGCGGTCTGAACCCATGAAACCACATCGGAAACAGTCTGCTGATATGCGCTTCGTGTGCTTTCCAACATGACCGTGTTTACAAGGTTCAACTTGTCTGCGGCTTGCGTGTAATACAATTGAAACGCCTTCATCTGTTCCGGGGCAACAACCGCCGGAAGCGTGGCGAACTGAAACACGCCTTTTTTTGTTGCTTCCAACAGTTCCGGTTCTGAACTCTTTACTGCGTCAATGATTGCCTGTTCAAGAACGCCATGCAAGGCAAGGTCTGCGTCCTGTAAGCTGTTCCGTATGATCTGCACCGTTTCTGCGCTTACCTGCCCCATTTGCGCAAGCATGGACGCTTGATACGCAAAGGCAGACGTTGGCACATCGTCCACATAGTGATAAAACGGGAAATGCCTTGCAAGGTTTATCAGAATTTGATCCGTTATTGCTCCGTAAACCTCTGCCATTTCCCACGACATATTATCAAGGAACGCCGGGTTCATGGCTTACCCCCTATTCCGCAGTATTGAACATCATAAGCGGGTCAACCCGTCCCGTCCCTTCTGCCTTGATCCTGTCAAGTTCTGCCTGTGCTTCTTCCGGTGTCAAACCTTGTCCGTATTTCGGGTCTGTCATGAATGTATACTTTGACAGCAGACCCGCACCGACAAGCATCACGCCTTCGTTCAGATTCGTCTGTCTGTCCTGCGTCACGCCATCGTCAAACGTGATATTGACGTTGTACCCGTTGGAAACAAGCGTTTCGATCTTCTGCCCTTCAAATTCGACTTCATACAGGATAGCAACGTCAATAATGTTCCGAACAATGTGTTCAATTGCCGGACGCACTTGATTCTGTATCGTGCGAATTGTTTTGTACGTCTTCGAATTCTCCGAAACAACTTCCGTTGCGGTCTTCAACCCTGTGTGTTGGTCGAACGTGAACGTTCCTGCGCTAAACCCGGTCTGAAGGCACAGGATGGACAGGAAAGCGTTGATAGCGGCAACGTGTTCTTCCACCCGCAGTTCAACGGAATTGTCCGTGACCTTCAAATCGTCCGGCGTGTCACTTGCTAAAGCTTCGTATGTTTCATCATACGGGTCGAAATAACGGCACGGTTTCCCGGTTGTCGGGTCAACAACCGTCCGCACCGCACGGGCGGGAACAATGATCCGCTTCTTCCCCAACCGGAATTCCCGGACGAACGAATCGAAACAGATGTCCAAGGCGTGAAGCGTTTCAAGGGAATTGCCGTAAATGCTCATGCCTAACGGGGTATTATCGTCAAGGTTGTTCGCAATCGGTGTGCGCCAATAGGTGAACAAACTTTCTTCCACCGGGATTTCCGTTTCTTCGTCCAAATATGGGTAAATCTCTGAAAGCGGATACCGCACACCAAGAATGTCCTGTGATTCGTCTGCGTTCTTGCCCTTCTGAATTTCGGAACGGTACAGTTCGTTGGTGATAACGTATGTAAGACCGTTCCATCTGTGCCATTCAAGGCGTGTATAGTAATACCCGCCTTTTGCGATCCGGGAAACGAAAACGCCTTCCGTTATCCGGGCATTGTCCCACGAAATCGGGATAAACTGGTCGGACATTGCGTAACCAATCATGATCTTCCGGGTGTCCGGGATTTCGTTGCCGTTCTCATCGTGTCGGGATTCTGCCCACACCTTCAGCGCACTACCGCCCAACGCCAATCCTTCTTCTATGCTTTCCTGCATCTTTTCATGAAATGCGTTCTTTGCAAGCACTTTCTGAATAAACTCATTCAGCGGGTCGGGGTTGTTTTCATTTGATTCCCGTCCTTCAATGGACACGTTCACGGAACATTCTTCACCCCACACAAGACCCGCCATTTCAGCGCACACGGCTTTTGCCATGTTCATCCGGTACATGGTGCGCATTGCGTTCGGGTTGGCAATGGTCGGACAGGGGATAACGTGCCACGGTTTATAGAACCCCTTCCACAACCATTTCCAAATGAAAATGCCGTAATTATAGAACTGCTGAAAAGAAGGAACGCCGCCAAGTTCAAAGACGTTCTTGAACTCCCGTGCAAGTCCCGTGTCAGCAACCGTTTTCGTCATGATCCTTTTCCACCTTCTTTTCAGTTCTTCAATCCATTTCATTACCGTCCCCATCCTTCAATCAAAACGGGTATATCTCTTTCGAACGCATATTCTAAAGCGTCAATGCTGTCAATGTTGGTTGATCCGTTGTCAAGGCGAACGTCCTTTGTTTCCTGCTTTGCGTCCCATATAGCCGATTTCAAAGCGTCAATCGTCCATTTACACGCCCTGTTCACAAAGAACCTACCTGCGCCCATCAGCATACACAACGCCCGTATTCGGTCAATTATTGGCTTTTTCAAGGCATTCCCGATATTGACCGGGATTCGGTATTGCGCCGCCGCCGTCCGAAGTCCGTTTATCAGCGTCTGTTCCGCTGAATCGCACCACACGTCCGTTATTAACCAACGCATTTGACAACGTCTTACGAAATCAACAAAGTCCCGTTCAAGCTTGTTCGGGTTCAATGCTTCGGTTTCCCGGTATTCATCCAGTACAACAATACAATTGTTAAAATAACCAAGGCAACAAAACGCATGAGCAGAAGTCCCCCCGCCAAAGTCAACGCCAATAACTGCGTGATTGATGTATCCCGGAATGTCATCCACAATGAACCTGTCCGGTTGATCTGCAAATAGTTGATATATCAACCCTTCAGCAACCGCACGTTCGCCCAATATGTCCCGTCTGTACCATACCGTATTCGGGTCATACCGGGATTCTATTTCCGCAATGCGTTCCGGGGTAATCGTGGCATTGTCCTTGATTGTGAAGTGTTCATAAAGATAACCGCCCGCCAATCCCTGTTCACGGTATTTGTCAATGTATTCTTCATAGATTGACGCTTTCGGATTGCACGGGTTCAAGTCCCAAAGCGTGAACGGTTTCTGTGCGGCGATCTGCCGCCCGGACGCAACCTTGACGAATGACGAACGGGAATCAGCGCAATCATAGTGTTCGTTGATCTCTGTCGCAATCCACAAACCGTATGAGTTACCAAGAATCCGTTTGTATGCGTCAGCCTTTGCGCCGCCTACAAAGATAACAACCTTTTCCCCTGTCCGGGTCTGAATGTAAAGACATTCATTGTCCTTGAACTTTCCCCATCTGCAACGCCCACGGAACAACGCTTCAAGTCCGAACCCATTACAAACGCCAATGTTTAACTTTGCGTTGCCGATTGTCGAACCGGACGCAAGATGGAATTTGTCGGGGGTTTCTTCCAAATACGCCGCCGCTATTATGCAATGGTCAATGGTTTTCCCCGATCTGATAGCACCTTCAGCAACGCACATTCTGTTTCGCAGAGCAGTTTTAATGTACGCTTTATGTTTTGCGCTGAAAGCACCCCAAGGAATTGTTGCCGTCTTACTCATCCCGCAACAACTCCGTCAAAGGCGAAAGGTCTTCAATGTCCACGCTTGCCTTTACCGTCTTGTCTTCAAGCACGGACAGCACGGCGGCAATGTCCTTCATTGAATACTTCAGCAATGCCCCGTTTTGCTTCGTTTTTACCTCTGCCGCACTTGTGGCAGGGTAATTCTCTATCATGTCAACAACCCGGCGTAAAAGACCCGTTTTTGCCCGTTCAAGCAGTACTGCATTGTCTGCAATTGCTTCTGCGGTTTTTTGGCTCACCTTCTGTTCCGCTTCTGTTTCCGTTACCTTGCGTTTTGAATTCCACTTTTCCGCAAATGCCCTTTTTCGCAACGTTCCAACAGGAACGCCGTGTTTTTCGGCAAGCTTCCGTTGCGATATTCCCCCGGCAATGTATTCCGCTTTGATCTTGCGCCAATTCACCCCGGTTTCATGGTATTTGTTCACCCCTTAACGTTTACGCCCGTCATGCGATTATCTCCAAACGCCCCGTGACCCAACCTCGCACACGGGTTATTCAACCCATTCAAAGGGACGCAACCCCGCACCCGGCAGGAGATAGAACCGGACACGCCCCGCAAATTGTGACCATGAAGAAAGTCACGTAAAAAACGGCGGTTGATCCTGTACCGCCGTTTCTACGCATAGCATTGTATCACTTTTCAAGGTGCAATGGGGTGCAGACTTCAATCTGCATACCCAAATTTTTGACGATCTGAATAAACGTGTACAAAGTGGGCATCTGTTTTCCGGTCATGTATATATAAACCGCTTGCCGGGATATGCCCGCATTGTCTGCAAATTCAGCAACCGTCCAACCGTGTTCAAACATAACCGAACGAATCCAGTTTATAAAATTGAATTCCGCAACACCGTTCAACCTTCATTGACCCCCTTAAACCGCTTCCTGCAAGCTAATTGACAGTAATACCGGGCGTTTGTGTGTTGTGCAATCCAATTGCCGGACTTTGTGTGATTCATGTAAAACCCCTTTCTTGCAATGTTGCAGATTCCCCACCCGCTATGCGGGTCTATATCTACAACGAAATGCTGACAGTTCAAACAGATTCGCCTTTCCGGGTCAACCTGCGGTCTTCCATAACGCAATGTCATCGTTCGTCCACTTCTTCCCAATCAACCCAATCTTCACAAGCAGGGGAAAGCGGTTTGTGTTCGTGTCCGTCCTTTTCACAGAAGCACCCGAACGGTTCAAAGTATTTGCAGGTATTGCAACTTTCGTTTTCCATCATGCTTCCCCCTTCAGCATTGCTTCCGTGTACATCATGCTTCCGATATGCCCGCACTTAATGCGACTATCACACCCGATTTTTGCGCCCAACTGTTTCGCTCTCCAACAGAACGCCAAATCTTCACCAAGTCCCAACAGCGGTTGGAACGGCAAACTGTATTTGTCCCCCACCCGCTTTATTAGGTCAACGGAAACCATCACGCACCCGAACCCGAAACCGTCACACGGGAAAAGCTTGTCTTTCGGGTAATCGAAGAAGAAAGACGCACCCGCTTCAACGTTCCCGTCATCAAGCACCTTCCACACAATTTCATCAAACAATACAGGACGTGGGTTCGGTTTCCGTTCGACATACAGACCGGAAACCATGTCATAACCCTTGTCAATGTCTTCAGACAACCTTGCAATAATGTCCGGTTGAAATACCATGTCAGAATCAAGCCATAAGACAAACTGAAACCCGTCTTTTACGGCATCTTTCGCAATATTGTTCCGTGCGTTGTATATCAGCGTATTCTTTATTATTGTGAATTCCGTCCCTTCCGGTTTTTCCATTTTGATAAAACTGCAAGCAAAATCAATGTTCACCATATCAAAGCACGGAACGGCAATCAAGATTTTTTTCATGATCTCCACCCTTTCAGCTTGCAAATTTGGGTAATACCCTGTGCAAATCAAGTTTCTTCTTATCTGCCGTAAGCGTCCCTTCTATGATGTCCAAATGTTCCGGCGTAAACTCTTCAAGTTTCCACTCTGCCGCCCGTGCGCTTTCGATCTTGTCAAACACAAGAAGCGTTGCGCCGGATTCATGCGGGCAAAACCCCTGCAACCCTTTCAATGTGTTCAGAAAACGTGTTGCGTTTTCCCGTCCTTCTGTGTCATCTTCTCCCGGCAACCTTACCGGGACACACCAAACTTTCATTACACCGCACCTTTCTTTCGGGATTGTTCCTTTTCTTCATACTCTTTGCATATCTGTTCTGCGTATCCCCTTATGATTGAATCCATATCTTCCTTGATTTCACAGAACACCCGCCGTTTTTCCGGTGTTTCGCACTTTATTGAAGAAACGCAGATAAGTTTCCAGTTTTTAATTTCCCAACTCCCCGGAATCCAATACTTGTACCGTTCTTTGTATTGCGGATTGTCCTTTGACCATTGCCGAACGATCTTCCAAGCAACGTTTCTTGCTTCTTCTCCTGCAATTTGTGTAAGCGTCTTGAAATTGTAATCGCCCACAAATTCAAATTTGTAAATTTCTTTGTCTATTGCTTCTTGTATGTCAGAAACAATCCGTTTCCTGTAACTTCTCCGCTGTTCACTCACATTCTTTGGTATTTCGTCAATTGGCTTTATCATGTTACCCCGCCTTTCTTCTGAACATCTGAATACATGACCACGAACAAAACCACTTCAGACGCTTTTTGCATTTGATCTTGTACGCCCATTCAAGACCCGCTTCAAACCGTTTTCCGCATTGTGCGCACTTGTGCGGGTACAGATCAAACGCTTTCACTTGTCTTCACGCCTTTCCCCGTCCGCACAGAACCAATTCGGTTCATGTGCCAATCCGAATCCTCTCGACTTTCCGCAAAGATACACATCGTTTGCTTCTTCGCCGTGCTTGCAAGCATAACAACGTATTATTTCTGGTTGATCTCTTCCTTCGATATACGCCCGGACATCGCTTACCATCCCAATTGGTGTCATGTATTTGTTTATGTCCTGTAATTGTTGAAGCAGATTTTCAACCACTTCTTTATAATTGCTGATTTCTTCTTCCTGCTCTTTCAGCATGGCAAGAGCATCGCTTAACGACTTAAAGCGGTCATAATATATTTTCGATTCTTCAGCTTTTATGTTCGTGTACTCTTTGAAAAGGAATCCTTCTAATTCTTCCAACCCTTTGATAACCTTCTCCCTGTCAATCACTCGCACAACCCCTTTCTTTTCATGTACTGCCATACCTCCCACAACGCCCGACCGTGAATAATGATTGTGCTTCGTTTTTCGTAATGAATGTCTGTCTGAATCTGCTGAAGCGTCCTGCCGTTGATATAGTGTTCAATCAGTACCGTTTGTTGCGTTTCGTCCTTCACAGATTTGATTGCTTCCATAATTTCCCGCAACGTCTTGTTTGCTTCTTCCCGCTGTTCCGCAAGGAATGCGGTTGCGTCAACCGCCTTGATTATGCTTTCTTCCATTCGTTGCCCGCCGCCGGAAGTCTGAACGCAGATTTCTTTCAGCGTGACCGTTGTATTTGTTGCGTCTTCCAATGCTTCCCGGATTGCCCGTTCTATTGCGGCAATTTTGCTTTTTATTGCCCGATACCGGGAAAGGTACTGTTTCGCCGGGTTCTTGTTGTGGTCTGTCATCGTCCCTTTTTCCCCCGTTTCAGCACGGTTTCAACGATATATCCAAGGACTTCCTGTTCTGCGTATTTCCGGCGTTTTCGTTCTGTTTCCCTTTCCTGCCATTCAAGGTATTCTTTGCATATCATGTGGCAGTTCGGTTCAATGCTTCGCCGTTCGCAGTTCTTATCACATGGGCAGTTTCTCAAATGGGTAATTCGTCCGTTTCCACAATGAACATTCCGCTTTGCGGGTCAACGGGGGTTGTGTCCGCATTGCGGCTGTTCAGAAATTCGACTTCCTTTGCGCCTTTGATCTCAAGACTTGCGCCGTGCCGTCCGTCCTGCGTTTCCCATGTGCGAACGCTAACAGCACCGACAACGCAAACCTTTGAACCTTTTGAAAGGAACTTCCCGCAGGATTCCGCACGGTCACGCCACACGCTAACGTCAAAATAGTCTGCACCGGGGTTCTGATTGTTCGGTGTTCTCTTCCGGTTGACAGCAACGGTGAAATTGCATACTGCCGTTCCGTCCTGCGTGGTGCGGACTTCCGGGTCTTTGGTCAAATTGCCGACAATTGTTAAACTGTTAATAAGTCACTCCACCTTTCTCTGCAAATCTCTGATATAGCTTAATAAAAGTTCAACTTCCCATTCCATAAGGCAAACCGTTTCACCCCGCCGGGTGCGAAACAACTTGTTCAGAACCGCTTGTAATCTTTCGTCCATGCTCACACCTCTTGAATTCTGATTCCGTAAATTGACAGCATCAGTTTTCGTTTGATCTTGTAAACGTCCGTCCTTATGCCCTTTGCGTCTTCAACAACGGTCTTCCCGTCTGAATCCGTGTAAACAAAATCCGCAATGTACTTCACAGGGCGTTCAAGCAACTTGCCGTCCTTGTCCTTCTGTGCGCCAATCAGCGTATAGACCCGCTGAAGCTGAAGACCGGAAATCAACCCCGCCTTTTCAAGCAGTTTCAATTCCGCATACCGGGACGCTTCATGTCTGCTTGCAAACTTGATCCCGTCTATTTCCGTCTGAATTGATCTGTACTTGCTCACGTTCAAACCCCCTGCATTCACGTTTTGAATAACCAATGATAATTCCGTACAAGGTGCAATAGCAGGATTCACCGAATTTCTGCTTTGCGTGGTCGCACGTCCGGCAGATTTGTTCTTTGTGAAAAATTGCACCCGTTGAAATAATGTCATCCGGCATTAGCGTTCACCCCCGCAATCATCCTGCGCATTGCTTCGGCTTGTTCGTCCGTATAGTCCCGCTGTGTGTAGTCCTGCGCATTAACCTTCTTCGGTGAAGAACGGTTGTTATATCCGTTCTTTTCCCATGTGCGCACGGTTGCCCGCCAATCCTTGCACTTCTTCCCGTTTGACAGAATCCAGTTCCGGGCGGTTTGGTAATCAACGAAATATTCAGCGTCTATTCCGTTGTTCCGTTCCCGGCAGTATGCCGCAACTTCGTCAACCGTGGGCGGTTTGAAATACTCTTTTTCTTTTTCTTTATCTTTCTCTTTCTCTTTTTCTTTTGGCAACTTTGTTCCCGTTTGTTCCGGTTTGTTATCGTTTGTTCCGGTTTGTTCCGGTTTGTTGCTTCCTGCTCTGCTTCGTTTATCAGAAATGTCCTTGTTCCTGTCAACTTGCCCTTTGAAGAAACGGAATGCAATCTTTGTTGCACCTGTCAGCAAATGTTCGTATTCCTCTTCTTTTGCATAAGAAATAATGGCATCAATCAAGTTGCCCTTTTCTTCTGCCGTCAAGTCCTGTGTAACGTCCAACCATTCAAGGTAAATCGGGACATATTTCCCTTTCTTGCTCTCTGCCATATACACAACCTCACAAATAATTCTTTCGGAATATCTGCATCCATTCTGCCCGTGAATGCGTCCGTTCAAACGCAAACTGTGCGTCACGCTTGATTTGCTCATTAAGCATATAATCTGTGTGAACCCCCGTCTTCCCCCTGTGGTGTTCCGGGCAAAGTGCAACAAGCAACTTGTGCTTTGTTGATAGTGGTTTGTTCGCAACGCCGGAAACAACATGATGAATTTCAACGTTTCTTCGCCCGCACACATAACACCGGGTCAAATCGTCTTGAATAATGCTTTTCATATCAGTGAATACCTTGCAATGTGCGCAACACGCCCGTTTGCCGCTTTTACGGAAATAATTTCGCTTTTGATCTTTTCGTTTCGCTTGTGCCGAAGTTCATTGATCCTTGCCGCCAATCGCATACAACCAAGGTAATCCTCTGCCTGTCTGTGCGTGATTGATCCGTGTTTCCGCATGAACGCAAGAACATCGTCAGCTTGCGTTGGGTTGCTGTTCTTGTCTGTCATCGTTTCCCCCACCTTTCAAGCAATTCTTCTTCATCCTTCTTTGACAACGGTATTGGCAATTCCATCTGTTGACATTGATCTATTAACCACTCAAGAAGCACCCGCATTTCTGAAACGGAATACGTTGATGACCCGTAGTACAAATGAACCGTTTTCTTGCCTGTTCCCGCATCGTCTACCACTTCAGAAAACCAACCTGTCCCGTGTGAAGACCAACGCCGTTCAACCGTCCGCACATCCCATAAATACAAGACAACTTCTGTATAAACACCGACCGCCTTTATTGCCATGCGGTACACATCTTCTTTGCTCTGCGGCGGTTTCAACGCCCGTCCGATATCAGAACATAATGCCCAACAAAAAGCGTTTGCGTCCCTGCTTCTGCCATGTGTTGCCTTCTTGATCTCAACAGAAACGGTCTTGTCTTTCAACGCTTCGTATGTCTGCGAAAAGTCAGAAGACACCGTGACGGTTACGTTTTGTGTACCGTCACGGTTTACGGTCAAATCACGCAATTTCCCCGTCAACGTTCCTCATCTCCGTTCCGGTAGGGTCGAAAAGGGAATACATATAATTGACCAATTCTTTTGCTTCCTTCATTGTGAAAGAAGACAGCTTTTTGTCAGAAATCATGCCTTTTTCCCGCAGGACTTCAATTTGCTTGTTCCAAATTGCCGTATTCTGCGCCGCATCAATGTGCCTTGCTTCCATAAGTGCCTTTTTCTCTGCAACAAGGTAATCAATAACGGGGTTTCCGGTCTTCTGTTCCTTGTTGACCGGGGGAACGCTGTTTGTCTTGCTAACGTCTGCGGGCGGGGTCTGCCTGTTGGTTGAACCAATGTTTTCCTGCTTCGTCTGTTTCGGCTGTTCCGGTTCTTTTGCGCCGGACGTAACGTCATGGGATTCTTGATCCGGGTCAACCATTTCTTCCGTTGGAATCATGAACAACTGAAAACAGGCGTATTTCAGCGCAACGGACATTGCCTTATTGCTTGCCTTGTCCCCGCTATCCATGCCTTCCCCGACAACCGTACAAGACACGTTTGACCCGTCCGGGGCATACATTGTGAAGCGAATTGTCAGAATGGAATACTTCAGAATGGACTTCTTTGCCTGTCCGTTGTACACGTTTTCCGTTTCCCGTTCTTCCCGTCTATGGTCAAGGATTTCCGGGACGATGAACAAACCAAGTTCGGACATAACCGGATTCAAAGCGTTGTAAACCGCATCAATTCCACGAAACTTGTATTTCTGCTGTGTATTGACGGAATCTTTCCCGATTGCGCCAACCATACGCATTGCCTTTGGTATCAGTTCAAAAATCATACTGCCTTCCATGTTATTTCACCTCTACACAAAATTTGTCTTCCCTGTAAACAACGTCAATGCCGGGAATGGTTACCTGCACGATTTCCCCGTCTTCCGTTATCTCTTCTCCGAAAATCATTTTTCCGTCTGCGTCCCCGGAACATGACTTTTTCAAATTGTCCCAATCAAGGGTTTCTTTCACCTTCACAAACTGCGGGGCATTGTGTTCCTTCAGCCATGCAATAACGGTGTTTTCGTCCTTCTTGTATTCCGGGTCTTGCCGCTTCAGAACCAGTTTGCCGCCGGGGAAGGAATAGGATTCAGATTTGTTCGCCTTCTTGTGCGGTACGGTGTCGAAGTACGCCGCAAGGTATGATTCCCACTTCATGCGGTCGAATTCGGCTGTTTTCTTTGCCTTTTCGATCTGCTCTTTGTACCATGCGATCATATAATCCCGGTTGTCTTCAATCTGCTTGATCTGTTCACAAATCCACTTTGCCTTCCCGTCTGAATCGCAAACCCAATGCTCCGGGACGCTTGCGGGTTCAATATATTCGTTCATGTTGCTATCTCCTGTCTTTTGTGATACAATCACTTTGGATTGTGTAATTGCCCTTGCACCGTCCCCCGGCGTTTGTGCCGGGTCTTTTGTTTTCCTCATGTAATCACCCCCGCAAGGTCATCCCGAATCCTGCGCCGCCGCCGCAAGCGGAAACGGTCTGCAAGCGTCATGCGCCGGGGTTTAATCCGTGCGTTCCCGTAATACAGGACGCAATTGATATGGTTCGTCACGCTGATTTCATCCTTTCCACTTGCTTCGTTACGTCTGCCGCAAGGTAATACGCTTCGGATTGAAGGGAAAGGATTCTGTCATCCTCAAAAGACCCTTCAACCAGTTCCGCACCCGCCTTGAGAATTTCTGCCGCTTCTGAAAGAAGTTCCCGTGCAGATTCAATCTTCTTGATTGCATCGTTCCATTCCGGGTATTTGCGTTCCGGCGTTTTGTTGATTTCTTCCCATTCGTCCGCAATTGCGGCTTCGTACATCCTGTCAAGTTCCGCATCCGTGGTCATGATCTATGCCCCCTTTCTTTTTGAAATCTTCCGCATTTCGGATTCCGGCGGCAGGGTCTTTTTCTCTATCCATGCCTTCACCGCACGTTCCGTGACCAACAGCGGGTTTTCTGTGTGTTCCATGTCCCGCATGATCTTCCGGGCGGTTCGTGCGTCCTTCACGCCGAACAGGTCACAAATGCCCTTGACGGTGTAAATGGTGTCAATCATGCTGTCACCCCGCTTTTTCTCCGAACAACACGGAAACTTTCGTTTTCAGCACTTCCGCAAGTTTGGGAATTTGACTTGCTGTCGGCATAGATTCCCCGGTTTCCCAATGAGAAACCGCAGATTGTGTCACGCCCATAATTTCAGCAAGTTCCGTCTGATTCATACCCAACTTGCAACGTGCTTCCCGAATTGCGTCTTTCAAGCTGTCACCCCCTAACATTGAATTTTAATACCCTACGTATTATATTACGATAATTATTAAAAAGCAATACCCTAAATAATATTTTCTTGCTATTATAATTTATACTAATATTATTTTTCCAGAGGTGATATCGTGATTGGCAAAAACATCAAGCGGCTTCGGAAAATTCGGGGGTATAGTCAAGAACAACTTGCCCGCAAGCTAAACGTCACGCAAGGTGCGGTTTCCCATTGGGAAAACGGAAACACTCTGCCGGAAGCAGGTCAATTGCTTTCTTTGGCTGAAATTTTCGGCGTATCATTGGACGAATTCACGGACGATTCCCCGCAACGTGATCTTGACGGCGTTGTTGCCATGCGAAAAATGATTGTTCCGATTGTCGGGGAAATCGCTTGCGGAACACCGATCCTTGCAAGCGAAAACGTAGAAGGTTACGCAGACTTGCCAGACGGGATTCACGCTGATTTTGCCCTTCGGTGCAAGGGTGATTCTATGTCCCCATTGTTCGAAGAC
>Ga0265301_10001098_pt1 | contig 36642 bp, 57 predicted proteins | sample AusTroGonzalo_MG_2_FD_193488 | JGI IMG/M metagenome (GOLD analysis project Ga0265301, IMG submission 193488) | Bovine rumen microbial communities from tropical cattle in Woodstock, Queensland, Australia - Gonzalo_04 | ecosystem: Host-associated > Mammals > Digestive system > Stomach > Rumen ...
GCTCTTTTTATCCACGAGACGAAAAATAGGCAAATCCCCTGAAGGAAGGTGACAAGATGACCGCGAAAGCTTGGAAGAGCAAGCTTAAGAAGCTGATGGAGGCAGTCGGCACATATCAATCTGCATTCGAACCAACTATCCAAGCTGCTGCCGAACTCCTCGAACAGCGTGACAATGTATATAGTCAGTATGTGGCAGAGGGATGTCAGGCAATGGTCATCAAGACGCTTGATCGTGGCAACCAGAACACAGCAGAGAATCCTCTGCTCAAGGTATGGCGTGACCTTCAGACTCAAGCCCTTAAGTACTTCCAGGAACTCGGACTGACAGCAGCGAGTCTGAAGAAGATCAATGAATCTGCTATCAAGGGCGGACCTGAGCTCTCCGCACTTGACAAGGCACTGGCGGCGCTCGATGGCTAAGGCTAAGGACTGGCAGTACTGGTCAGAGGTCCTCGAGTATGCAGAGAGCATTCGGGACGGCAGGAAGATAGCCTGCACTGAACTGAAGCAGGGTGTCGAGAGGTTCTTCAACGATCTTAAGAATCCGGAGTATGAGCTCAGTCACAAAGGTCCGGAATTCGTTATAGGAATCGTCGAGAAAACGATATGTCACCAGCAGGGTGAGATGATAGACGGAACTCCATTGAGAGGCAAGCCCTTCAAGCTGACCGCCTATCATAAGTTCATAGTGTATAACCTCCTAGGGTTTCTTCATAAGGGTACCACCAACGTGCGCTTCCACGAAGCTCTGATATTTATTCCCCGTAAGAATATCAAGACGAGCTTCGCCGGAGCGCTCGCCTGGGCGCTCTCACTCTGGTATCGCCGGAGCGGTTCGATGGGATATATCACATCGGCAGCGCTCAAGCAGTCAATGGAGAGCTTCGACTTCCTCACCTACAACGTCAAGAGGATGAAGCTTGACGAGAAGAACGGCGGCACCTTCAAGATACAGGACAACAGTATCGAGCACAGCATTGAGAACAGCTTCGCTGACGGCTCGATGAAAATACAGGCACTCGCAGCGAATCCTGATAAGCAGGACTCACTCAACTGCAACCTTGCCATCGTGGACGAGATCCACGCATTCAAGACTCCTAAGCAGTACAACCTGTTCAAGGAGGCAATGAAAGCCTATACTAATAAGCTCCTTATCGGAATAACCACAGCCGGCGACAATGAGCAGAGCTTCCTCGGGCGGAGGCTCGCTTATTGCCGCAAGGTCCTAAACGGAACCGTTAAGGACGAACAGTTATTCATATTCATGTGCTGTGCGAATCCGGACGAGAACGGAGACGTGGACTACACGAATCCGATAGTTCATGAGATGGCGAATCCCGGTTACGGTATCTCGATCAGACCGAACGAGATACTCCAGGACAGCTTACAGGCTCAGAACGATCCGCAGCAGCGCAAGGACTTCTTCTCGAAGTCCCTGAACGTGTTCACATCCTCGGTCAAGGCATACTTCAACATTGAAGACTTCAGGCGGAGCGATTCCAGATATAACTACTCGGAGCAGGACGCTATCCGTATGGTGAACGCATGGTACGGAGGCTCGGACTTGTCCAAGCTCCACGACTTGACTGCGACTGCGCTATTCGGTCATGCAGAGAGAGAAGACGTGTTCTTCATACTCCCACACGCCTTCTTCCCTGCTGCGCAGGCGGCACTGAAAGCTGACGAGGATGATATACCCCTGTTCGGCTGGAGAGACGACGGCTGGCTGACAATGAGCAACAACGCCGTCGTCAATCCTGCCGAGGTGGTCAACTGGTACAAGAAGAAACGAGCTGAGGGTTATCAGTTCCGTCAGATCGGACACGACAGGAAGTTCAGCCGCGAATACTTCATCGGCATGAAGGAGGGTGGCTTCAACATAGTAGACCAGCCTCAGTACTTCTACAAGAAGTCCGAGGGCTTCCGATTCATCGAACAGCTCGCGAAGCAGGGCAAGCTGTACTACTTCCATGCTGAACCCTTCGAGTACTGTGTGCAGAATGTATCTGCGGTCGAGAAGACCGACGACATGATACAGTATGAGAAGGTCCAGCCGAACCATAGAATTGATATCTTCGACGCTGCCGTGTTCGCAGCGGTAAGATATCTTGAAGACTTAGAGAATAACCGCACTGCCGCTCAATGGTGGAGCTGAGGAGGCTGACAATGGCGAAGAAGAACAAGAAAAAACAGGAAAGTCGGCAGGCTCAGGCTGCCGGAGGCGTAGCAGTATGGACAGGACTTGATGATATATGCTGCGAAGGCTATACCTCACTCGACAAGTGTCCTGAGATAATCACGGCAGTCGAGAAGATATCTCAGCTCATCTCAATGATAACTATTCACCTCATGGCGAATACAGAGCGTGGCGACGTCCGTGTTATCAACGAGCTGAGCCGCAAGATAGACATTGAGCCGAGTCCTATCATGACGAGGAAGTTATGGATGGAAGCGATCGTGAACAACCTGCTCCTCTACGGCAGAGGCAACAGCGTAGTCCTGCCGCACACGATGAACGGATATCTCGGCAGCCTTGAAGTAATACCTGCATATCAGGTACAGTTCAATGAAGACCTGAACAACCGCAGCTACCAGGTAAGCATCAACGGTGTGATGTACGAGCCGGACGAGGTCCTGCACTTCGTACATAATCCGGATCCATATTACCCGTGGAAGGGTAAGGGACTCACCTGCTACCTCAGGGACGTAGCTGACAACCTCAAGCAGGGCACGAAGACGACCAACGCCTTCATGAAGTCGCCGAAGCCGAGCGTTATCGTCAAGGTGGACGGATTCGCTCAGGAATTCGCCGGCAAGGAAGGCAGGCAGAAGCTGGTCGAGGATTATGTTATCGGCGCAGAGAACGGAACTCCGTGGATAATCCCTGCGAATCAGTTCCAGATAGAACAGATCAAACCGCTCAGCATCGCTGACCTGGCTATCAATGATACCATGACACTGGATAAGGCGACAGTCGCCTCAATATTACAGGTGCCGAAGTTCCTCCTGGGAATTGACAAGTTCGACCAGAAGGAGTGGGAGATGTTCGTCAGCACAACGATAAGAGCTATCGTGACGGAGCTCCAGCAGGAGATGACCAAGAAGCTGATAACATCGCCGAAGATGTATATCCGGTTCAACTACTGGTCGCTCATGGGCTGGGATCTCAGAACTATCTCCGATGTTCTCCTCGCCGGCTCAGACCGTGGATTCATCACCGGCAACGAGTACCGCGACCGCATTGGCTTCGAGCCTCGTGAGGGACTTGACGAGCTCAGGGTATTAGAGAACTATATTCCATACGATATGAGCGGAGCTCAGAAGAAGCTCATACAGGACGGTGAATGATATGCCGAAGGCATCATGCAGATACGAAGGGCGCAGCGGCGAATATGTTACCTGCAAGCTGAATCAAGGTCCGTGCGGTCATGTCAAGTACTGCCGGGCAGAGAGACGGTGGAAGCTGTCCGAGACGGCGATACAGTGTACGCTGCCGAGAAAATATAAGGAGGGTAAAAATGGACAATAATCTCCAGATACGAAGCAGCAGCTTCGAGTTCACAACGAGGGAAGACGGAGAGAATCCTGTTATCGAGGGTTACTTCTCTGTATTCAATACAACCTATGACATGGGCTGCGGAATGTCCGAGAGCGTCGCTCCGGGTGCATTCACGAAGTCCATAAGCAACGACGTGAGAGCTCTGATCAACCATGATACGACATTAGTGCTCGGAAGAACATCAGCTCACACACTTGAACTGCGCGAAGACAATCGCGGACTATGGGGAAAGATCAGTATCAATCCGAACGATACTGATGCAATGAACCTGTATGAACGTGTTAAGCGCGGCGATGTGAGTCAGTGTTCCTTCGGATTCAACATTGTGTCTGAGAATACCGATATTCGAGATGACGGCAGTGTTCACTGGACTATCACGGAGGCAGATCTTCACGAAGTAAGCGTATGTACATTCCCTGCATACGAGGAGACCGCAGTATCAGCCCGTGCTCATGACCTCCAGGAGATCAGGAAGCGCGAGTGTGAGAAGTGGCGTTCCGAGATGCTATCACGCTTGAAAGGAGCGAATCATAATGCTGAAAGCACTGATGCTTCGCAAGAAGCTTGATGCCAAGAAGAAGCAGCTGGAAGAATCCAGAGCGAAGGCAGAAGCCCTCGCAACCCGTGAGGCTGAACTTGAAGCTGCTATCAATGAGATCAACGACGAGTCTACTGACGAAGAGAAGCAGACCGTGGATGATGCTGTTAAGGAATTCGAAGCTGAGAAGGCAGAGAATGAGGAACAGACCAAGGCACTCGAGAAGGAGTGCGAAGATCTCGAGCGAGAACTCGCTGAGACCGAAGAAAAAACTAATACTCCTCCGCCTGCACAGGCAGACGGCGAAAGTAGAGGAAAGGAGCTTCCATCTATGAATCTTGATTATACAACTAAGAGAGCCGCAGAGCTCTTCGGTGCAATGTCTATCGAGCAGAGAACACAGATGTTCGAGCGCGAGGACGTTAAGAAGTTCAACGATGAGGTAAGAGCCGCTATCAAGGAAAAGAGAGCACTGTCAGAAGTTGGTCTCCTCGTTCCTACTGTATATCTCGGACTCATCCGTCAGAACATCGAAAGATATTCAAAGCTGTACAGACACGTATACGTAAGACCTCTCAAGGGTGAAGGTCGCCTCACAGTTATGGGCGGAATCCCTGAGGCAGTATGGACAGAGATGTGCGCTAAGCTGAATGAACTTGACCTCGGCTTCAACCAGGTTGAGGTAGACGGCTACAAGGTAGGCGGATTCATTCCTGTGTGCAACGCTAGCCTCGAGGACAGCGAGATAGACCTCGCAGCTGAGATAATCACTGCAATCGGTCAGGCAATCGGTATCGCACTCGACAAGGCTATCCTCTACGGTAAGGGTGTCAAGATGCCTCTCGGTATCGTAACAAGACTGTGTCAGACATCAGCTCCCGAGAATCAGTCACCTAAGGCTCGTCCGTGGATAGACCTCTCGACAACTAATGTCAAGTCACTCAGCGCATCACTCGAAGGACTCACACTGTATCGTCAGATCATGCTGGACTCAGCAGCTGCTAAGGGCAAGTACAGCAGAGGCGAGAAGGTATGGGTTATGAACGAGACCACATACACACAGCTCAAGGCTACTATGCTCAGCGTGAACTCTGCCGGCGCAGTAGTATCAGCTATCAACGCTACCCTTCCCGTTATCGGCGGTATCGTTGAGGTTCTCGAGTTCATTCCTGACAACATCATAATCGGCGGTTACTTCGACCTGTATCTCCTCGCTGAGAGAGCTGGAACAAGACTCGGTCAGTCCGAGCACGTTCGCTTCCTCGACGATCAGACAGTATTCAAGGGCACAGCAAGATACGACGGTCTCCCTGTTATCGCAGAGGGCTTCGTAGTTCTCGGACTCAACGGCACAGTTCCGACTTCCGATATGCTGTTCGCTCCTGATGAAGCTAATGCAGATATGCCTGTACCTGCAACAGTTACAGTTCTCGAGCAGAGTGATTCAGTATACGGCGTAGCTGTATCGAGCCTCCAGAGCGCTGACACAATGCTCAGCGGCAACACATTCTACGGCACACTTAAGTACATCGCTAGCGGCGAGCCTGCTACAACATGGGGACCTGGTTACTTCCTCGCAGTAGACTTCAGCGGCGTTGACTTCTCAGAGAATGAGGTTCGTGTGGGCGTAGTTCCGACAGCTGGTTCTGGCTTCGTAACAGTTACAGCTGGCGATACCAAGTCAATCTTCAAGATCACCAACAAGGATGCTCAGGTGCTTAAGATCACAACAACCAAGAACGGCGAGACCGTATCTGAGGTATTCAACCTCGCAGGACTTAAGCTCGAGAGCACAGGTGCTTGATGTATCGCGTCATAGAATACTTCACAGACTTGCAGGATGACAGTTATGCTTATAGCGTGGGAGATACCTTCCCACGCAAGGGCATAAAGGTTTCCGAAGACCGCTTGAAGGAACTTTCGAGCCCGAACAATAAGCGCGGAAGAGCACTTATCGAGGCTGTGAAGGTGGAAAAGCCTGCCGAGCCTAAGGTGGAAGAGCCTGCGGCAGAGGCAGAAGAACAGCCGAAGAAAAAGAAAAACAAAAGGAGCTGAAAGACATGACGGATCAGGACCTCTTGACAATGCTTAAGGTAGATCTGGGCTTCATAAGCAATGGAGAGACACGTATTGACACGAGATTATCTCAGCTCCTCCGTGTGGCAGAGGCTGAGATCAAGAAAGAGGGCGCAACAACCCTCAATAAGGCTCAGATAGACGACGCTCAGCTCATAGTCATGTATGCTGCATGGCTCTGGCGGAAGCGTGACACTCAGGAAGATATGCCGAGAATGGTCCGTTATGCGCTCAACAACCGAGTTTTTTCAGAGAAAATGGGTGGTGACGGCTCATGAGGGACGTTATCGCGTATCTTATCGGCAAGACTATCACACTTAACGGGTACAAGCAGGAAGTCGAAGTCGACACTCGCAGTGAGATCATGGCTCGCAAGGAGAGCGTATCAGCTGCGGAGTTCTACCGGGGCGGCGAAGCAGGTCTCAGACCTGAATTTCGTCTCACTACCGCAATAATCGACTATAACGGTGAACGTGAGGTCGAGCTTGACGGTGTCAAGTACGGTATATACAGGACTTACGAGGTCGACAAGGACTACATCGAGCTCTACTGTGAGCGTAAGGGTGGTGTGCAATGAACGATCTTGACGAGGCTCTGGAGAGCGTTCTCGATAACTACACATCAGAACTCCGCACAGCTATCAACGCTGATACGGAGGCGGCAGCACAACGGCTTCGGAAGGCAATATCTGCCGATGCACCTGTGAAGACAGGCAAGCAGAAGAAGTCGTGGAGAATAGCGAAGGAATACCTCGGCGGAATCGACCTCAAGACGGTAGTTCATTCAACGGACTATCGGAAGGTGCATCTTCTGGAGAACGGACACTTGACTAGGGACGGCAAGACCAGAACGAAGCCGACACACTACGTCAGCTCCAATGCGGAGCGCATCATTGCAGAATACGAACAGCAGATAATAGAGACAATTAAGGTGGTGAAGTGATGATTAATAGCATCGAAGAAGCAATAAGAAGAATCGTAACTATTACCGAACTCAGTAACAAGCTGGCATACGACCACTTCACGACAGCTCAGACACTGCCGTTCGCCTGTTATACATACGACTTCGTGACGGACGGAGCTGATGACTACAACGGCGTACAGTGGATAGACTTCAATCTTGAATTGTACTCGGATCCGAGGGACATCGCCCTCGAGAGAAAAATCCTCACTCGACTTGACGACGTAGTTGTGAAGTCAAGCAGTGATTATATAGAATCGGAGCGGATGTATCAGACGAGCTTCCGCTTCCGATTCCCGTATAAGCTTACTAACAATAATCCATGAAGGGAGAGATCATCATGGCAGGAATGGCAGGTAAAGGCTACTCCGCACAGAATAAGGACCGCCTTAAGGCGATCCCTCTCGGCTCTGGTAACGTCTATATGATAGCATACACCGAAGGCTCTTCAATGCCTACGGATGCGCAGTTCGAGCAGAACGTGAACATGATCGGACGTACTAAGGGCGGCGCTACATTCAGCTATACTCAGAGCTACTACACAGCAGTATCTGATGACGGTGTGGCTAAGAAGCGCAGACTCAACGAAGAGACAGCTTCGTTCTCATGGGGCATCATGACATGGGTTCCTGAGACTATCGCTAAGCTCCTCAGAACAGCGACAGCAAGTACTGGTTCAGAGGGCGACGATACAATATCCATCCTTGAGGGTGGCGGTATCGGCAACCAGCAGCCGAAGAAATACTGGTTCCACTTCGTAGGCGGCGACGACGTAGACGGTAAGATCACTCTGTCCGGTCTCGGTGAGAACATCGACGCACTCAGCGCAGCGTTCGCCAACGATAACGAGACAGTTCTTCAGCCGAACTTCGAGTTCGATCCTTACGACGCTGCCGGTCACCTCTATAAGTTCAAGATGGCAAATCAGCCGAACGTAACAACAGAGGCAGGCACTCCTAAGCTGACAGCTCTGAGCATCGGTTCACTGATACTGGATCCGACATTCGATGCTGACGTTAATAACTACACAACTGAGACAGAGAATTCTTCTGATACCGTAACAGCAACAGCTGGCAGCGGCGTTGATGTAGTTATCACAGTCAACGGCAATTCAATCACCAACGGAACAGCTCCGACATGGGGCGCAGGTGATAACCTCGTATCTGTTCAGCTGGCTTCTAAGGACGGCATGAACACATATTCAATCACAGTCACCAAGTCGTGACGGTCAGGGCGGAACGGCTGAACGTCGTTCCGCTTTTTTTATAGTCGCAGCGCTTGTGACGTTGAACAAGACGGGGCTCCTGATGCCTCGGCAGAGTAATTATATTCCCTTATAGGGTATGCCCTTAAAACGCATTTTAGGAGCTGTTTTATGAAGATTCAATTCAAGTTAAAATGCAAGAAAACAGTCGGACTTCCTCCGCCTACTGTCGACAGTTATTATAAGATATACTTCCCTGCTTCGGAGCAGGAAAAAACGGAAGGAATCATTGACTGGCTCGGCAGCGGAGACCTGGAAGCCCGTGCATATATAGAGCCCGAGGATATCCTTCGAGCTGAGGAGTTCCTGAGTGACTGGCTCAGGCTCAAGCGCAAGGAAGAAGAGTATATCCCTCCGCACGTAGCGACAGACGTCGTAGAGAAAACAGTATACAGCACGATATATCATGAGATGAAGTTCGTAGCTGACTACACTCTCATGAGCTTCGCAGAGATCAGGCAGATAGATGTCCTCCAGTTCTGGAGATACTACCGCGATGCAGTCATCTATCGAGCCAAGACCTCCGAAGGCGGCAAGGAATTCCTTGAACGGGCGTATAACAGTGTACAAACCAAGCCGGACATGGCGGCGATAGCTGAATTAATCAAGCAGCAGTGAAGGAAGTGAGATAATATGGCGAAAACGAAAATAGGCGGAATCACAGTCGAGATCGGCGCTGATACCTCCGACCTATCCAAGAAGCTGAAGGACGTCAATGCCGAGAGTAAGAAGACTACTGCGGAGCTGAAGAGTATCGACGCTGCACTCAAGCAGGCTCCGAACTCCCTCGAGCTCTGGAAGCAGAAGCAGGAAGCACTGTCGAAGGCAGTCGAGAACAGCAAGGCGAAGCTGGAAGCTCTTGTCTCGGAACAGGAGAATCTTAAGAAGGGACTCCAGGACGGAACAGTCACCGAGGAAGCATACAAGGCATACCAGCGTGAGATCGAGATAACGAAGGGACAGATAGAATCCGCAGAGAAGACGCTCAAGGAATTCACCGACACTCAGAACAAGGCAGGAAAAGCCACTGAGGAAGCCGGAGAGAAGGCTGAGAAGTCCTCCGAAGGATATACCGTCCTGAAGAACGCTGTCGCGAATCTCGCCTCCGAGGGTTTCGAGAAGCTCATGGTGGCAGCGAAGGACGCCTGGGAAGAGATAGACGAAGGCTATGATACTATCATAACCAAGACCGGAGCTACGGGCGACGCTCTCGAGAGCTTACAGAACACCGCCGATGCTGTATTCAAGTCGATGCCTGTCGAGATGAACGATGTCGGCGCAGCTGTCGGCGAGCTCAACACGAGGTTCGATGTTACCGGACAGGAGCTCGAAGACCTTGCGACTGACTTCCTGAAGTATTCACAGATCAATAATACTCAGGTATCGAGCAGCATCAAGAACGTAGCCGGGATAATGAAGTCTTTCGGCGAGGACATGGGGAACGCTGACAAGGTCCTCGATGCGCTCACTAAGGTCTCACAGACTACCGGCAAGGATATAAGCAGCCTCGAGTCTGAGCTCGCGAGTAATTCTGCAACATTCAAGGAACTGAACCTCGATATCAGACAGAGCGCGGAGCTCCTCGGACAGTTCGAGCGTGAGGGCGTTGATACATCAACGGCACTCGCCGGACTCAAGAAGGCTCAGCAGAATGCAGTAGCCGAAGGCAAGACCATGACGGACGTCCTCGGCGATACTATCAGCAGGATCAAGGATGCATCGTCCGAGACTGAGGCTCTCCAGATAGCAACGGACACCTTCGGCAAGAAGGGCGCTGCATCACTGGCGCAGGCTATACGTGAGCAGAGATTCAGCCTTGACGACCTCAAGGCAGGATATGAAGACCTCGGCGACGTAGTATCGAACACCTTCGAGGCTACTCAGGACGCTCCTGACAAGGTCAAGGTAGCTCTGAACAACCTCAAGCTGGAACTCGCTAAGATGGCGGAACAGGTTCTCCCGAAGATAGAGAAGCTCGTCTCGAAGGGTGTGCAGGACCTGCCGAAGATCGAGAAGACCGTCCGGGAGCTCCTGCCTCTCGTCAAGGGTGTGGGTGCTGCATACGCTGCCTGGAAGATAGGCAGTACAGTCAAGAACGGAGCTGATGCACTCAGGAAGTTCACCACAGAGATGAAGTCCGCAGAATTCGCGGCGACAAGTCTCGGCAAGGTGCTTGATGCGAGTGTTATCGGTATCATATCACTTATTGCTGCCGGTCTCGTAGACCTCGGCAGAGAGATGAAGAAGGCACAGGATGAATATGTGCCGACCGCTGAACGTATCAGCAAGGAAGTCGCTGACAGCTTCAAGGAACAGGACGAGGCTATCGAGGAAGTGCAGAAGAGCCTCGACGACCTCAACGAGAGCTTCAAGGATTCAGCTCAGGCGGCAGATATCGAAGCGGACAAGGCGAAGGATCTCTGGACTGAGCTCGACAAGCTGACAGACGCGAGCGGCAGAGTCAAGGACTCGGACAAGAAGAGGGCTGAATATATCCTCAACGAGCTGAACGAGGCTCTCGGTACCGAGTACACCATGACTGGCAACCAGATAGAGAGATACAAGGACCTCCAGAGCGAGATAGACAAGCTCATCGAGAAGAAGCGAGCAGCTGCCTATCTGGACGCATATCAGGCTCAAGCCGGTGAGATGGGACAGAATAAGGCTAAGGTGTATAACAAGTATCTCGACGCCTATACTGCTGAGAAGGCAGCTCAGGACGAATACGAACGCCTCTCGATGGAGAGGTTCGGCAAGGTGATGCCGGTAGACGAGTTCCTGAACTTCACGAAGACGACTTATGCAGATCCGAACGCTATCTGGAATATGCTCGATGTTCAGATGCAGACTGAGGCAGAAACTATCCAGAGGACAGGAGCGAAGAGGGCAAGGCTCGAAGAACAGTATAACACTATTAACGAGTACTTCGAGAGGCTCGACGCTGCACAGAGAGCATACACCGAGGGCAACTATGAGCAGGTCGAGCGGCGTCTCTACTACGACGAGGAAGCCAACGATGAGATCGTAGCCGATGCGGTGTCAACGAACGAAGAACTCGAGAAGATATACCAGGAACACCTGACGAAGATGCAGGCAGCCTTCGCGCTGGCTCGTTCAACGAACGCCAAGCTCGCGCAGTCGGACTACACGAACCTGCTGAAGTCATTCATCAACACAGCTGATGCCGGACTGAGAGCCGGTAAGTCCACAGGTGAGATATTCACGGACGAGTTCAAGGATCTCGTTCAGGAGATGATAGACAACGGATATGATATCTCTGAGCTCGTCTCATGGGGACAGGAATCCGGTGTGTGGGTAGGTGATGTATTCGGCTCGAACTTCGAGGACGACGTCCAGAAGCAGATAGATGCAGGCTTCGATGTTACCGACCTGCTGAAGTGGGGCGCGGAAGCCGGAGTGCTCTCGGCGACAGAATATGTCAAGTACTTCAAGGAGAACGTGAAGAGCGGTCTCAAGAGCTTCTATGAATCGGATGAGCAGGTATACGGTCCTCTGACGCTTGAGGATATGCTGAACAAGAGAAGCAGCAGCTCGTCATCATACGGACCTCAGAAGTATGCACTCGGCGGATATATCTCCCGAGGTAATGAGGGAATAGTCGCAGAGGCAGGTCCGGAGCTCCTCCAGGTAATGAACGGCGGCGTCAAGGTAACACCGCTGACAGACACAGCAACGAATACCTCAGTCGGAACGAATAAGACTGTTATCAATAACTTCTATAATTCAGTCGAGGCAACGGTATCGAGTGACTACGACGTATACAGCCTCGCTGAGGAGCTCGCACAGGCTGAGGACTACATCGCGCAAGGAAAGGGTGAGTAAGTATGAGCACATTCACATTCAAGGGCATAACAAGCGATTCTCTCGGGCTTATCATTACTCGCCCTATGGTTCGTCCTACATGGGCGCCTGAGGTAGAGTTCACAGCGATACCGGGCAATCCTCGCAAGAGCCCGTCCACGAAGTCATGGTATAACAACTCCAGGCTCACGGTGAGGGCAGTCATAGCTGATGCATCGACGTCCAGTGTGCGCGCGATATACTCTGCGCTCAGAGGGTACGGTACGCTGATTATATCAACAGCCTCAACGGAAGTCCTCAACGCTTACGTCAAGCTGCCCGTACCTGAAGCTCAGGCTCTGCTCATGGCAGAGCTCCCTATCGAGTTCGAGTGTGAGCCCTTCGCTTATGCTCTGACCGACAGTGAGGTCACGATAACGACAGCGACATCGAGCTATGCCGAAGTGTCGAACGGCGGCACAGCGTTCACGGATCCGCAGATAACATACATCGCGAGCGCAGCGTCTACGAATATCGACTGTAACGGCGTAGTAATGACGGTGACAACACCGACAGAGATAGTCAATGCAAGCTATCCGGACACATACTCGATAACTCTTGACTGCGAGGCTCAGCTCGCGTACTATACCAAGCCGAACGGAGACACGGTCGCCTGCACTGAGCTGACGACAGGGCTCTTCCCGAGACTTCATGCCGGCAGCAACTGGATGAAGCACAGCGGAGCTCAGTCAATGACGGTGACCTATCGTGAGAGGTGGTTCTGATGCCGACAAGAGAATATACAGCGGTCACTCCCTTCACTATACAGGCTATCGGAGAGAATATCATCGACTGGAGTATGCACGGAGGCGTCGGCGGCTCCGGTATCGGCGTGAACAAGTGCTGGGGCGGTTACGAGGACGCATACTACGATCCTGACACAGGAGAGCGTTCTGATACTCCTATCCCTCTCGGATATGAGACATGGCACGCAAGCAAGAATCTTCTCTATGTCAAGCCGAACACCTGGTACACGTTCAAGAATATCCAGCAAGGGGATATTACTTCGGCAGTCCCTAAGAACGTCCTTGAATATGACGAGAACGGTGACTTCATAAGGTCACAGGGCGCTCCTGATAAGTGGTGGTATGTATATCAGGCAACATTCAGGACGTCCGAGAATACGTATATGATACGTGTCCAGACTGCATACAACGGTGATGTTATATCACACGATCATTATATAGATGTTGACTTCATGCTTAACGAAGGCGAGGAGGTCCTCCCCTACGAGCCTGCCGTCTTAGGTATGACGCTGACAGTAACGGGTGCCGAGGATTCATCAACTTTCAACATATCATTAGATCAGCCGCTGGGACCTGAGGACACGATATCCATGACCTCGACAGGGCTGACGATACCGACATACTTCGGAGCGAATACAATAACGACAGATTCCTACGATTCTCAGCCGACGATGTATGTCAAGTATCTCGGCGGTGAGGTATACGCTGCCGAACGTCCAGAGCAGATAGATATATATGATATCTCTGAGCCTCAGCTCGGGTTCAATCACAACGGTATCGCTATACTGATGCCGTCCGACATCACTTCCATGAAGGAAGACAAGGGGCGCTGGGATATCACGATGAAGCATCCGGTGGATGTATACGGCAAGTGGACATATATCGCTGCACAGAATATCATCAAGCTTCACGGGCAGCTGTTCCGCATCGACCAGGTCGAGATCAACGCTGACAAGGACAAGGAATACGTTCAGGCTCATGCGAACCACATCACATACGACCTCAAGGACTGGTGGATAGAAGAGGCTAAGTTCAGCACGAACACCGGCAACGACTACATCGCACAGCTGTTCTCACATCGAATTCACGACTTCCCGAACCAGCAGGCAGTAGTCGGCGAGTACAGCTTCGACGTGACATCGAACCTGTCCAAGTCGATGAAGGCTGACCTGAAGGACCAGTCATACATCGAGGCACTCTACGGAGCCGACAGCTCCCTCGCGGTCAGGTACGAAGGCGAGGTATACAGGAATAACTTCCACGTCAGCATCAACAGCACGATGGAAGGAGCTCCTGCGAATGCGTTCGCTATACGGTACGGCACAGATCTGACGAAGATATCATTCAAGATAGACTACTCGAACTGGATAACTAACCTGGTATGTGTGGATAATCTCGGCGGACTCTGGGCGACATGGTACGGCGGCAGCGTTCTGCCACATCACCATAAGACGAAGCGAGTACACTTCACGTATGAGGCGCTCGACAGTCCTGAGGCAGAGATGCAGAGGCTCATAGCTGACGGCGAAGCTTACTGGGCGACAGTATCAGCTCCTGCGGTATCGGTCGAGGTCAACGTGGCGAATATCAAGAACGATCCCAAGTATGCGGACTTCCTTAACCTTCAGAACTTCGATGTCGGCTATAAGGGAACGATATATGTAGAGCATCTCGGAATCAACGTCGAGATGAAGATCAACTCCATCAAGAGGAACGAGCTCACCGGTGAAGGAATCACTATCAAGCTCGGAAGCACTCAGCGCTCGCTGATAAGAGCGACAGTACTCTCCGGAACGATAGTATCACCGAACAGCGTTGAGGGCACGAACGTCGCGAACAACCAGGCTCTCGAGAGTGAGATCGAAGATACTCAGACCATCATCATGGCAGAGAGCATCGAGAAAATGGAGCTGTTCAAGGTGTCAGACCTCGAGAAGAGGACTATCAACGAATTGGAGGGAAACTAAGTGGCAACGACATATACAACGAACTACCACCTCGGAAAGCAGACCGACCACAGTGATAAGTTCCTGATGTCAGTCATCACTGACAATATGGACGCTATCGACACTGCTATGAAGGCGAATGCCGACGCTGCGGCAGCGGTCACACCTGAGGTGCAGACAAGTACTATCGACAGTACAGCGCTGGCTACACTGTTCAGCGGAACGGTGACCGGACTACTCTCGGAAGCGGTCTCTGGTACTGTGAACGACGTCTACGGACTGGTCAGAGCATATATGCTGACCTCGACGGACGCCATGCAGATACTGGAAGCAGTGGACGGTACACGGAGGACGAGGTACTACACGAACTCTGCATGGGGTGCGTGGGTAGACTCCTCAGGAGGATCCTCGACGCACGTCCTGGAAGATGAACCGCCTCTGACGTTCCCATCAGACGGCACTCCTATAACTCAGTGGCTTATCAGAGGTAATACCGGCGGTGTGGGTGATGCTGTGAGCAGCACGAACCTGTTCAATAGTCCGCTCCAGAATCAGTTCTACGATCCTTCAACAGGACAGCCGAGCTCAACTCCGAACGTGGTATCAAGTGTAGACCTGATACCTGTCAGCGGCGAAACGTACTACACAGCAGCTCCGCACTTCGTAACATCTCAGCCCTTGGCTGGATGCTTCATACTGGAATACGACTCCTCGCAAGCATTCCTGAAGAATACATCGGCTCAGGGAACCTGTACAGTATATACCCGGAGCGATACCAGATATGTGAGGATCCAGTACGGATTATCGAGCGGCACGTACTCGACAGATACCATCGACGACTTCATGCTGAATCTAGGACAGTCCGCTGAGACCTACGAGCCATACGCTGAAGGATATGAGATACCGATAACAGTGACCAGCGGCGGCTCGTCCGATACAGTCACGATCAGCGTGGATGCCCCTCTCGGAGCCGGTGATACACTGAGCAATGAGGACTATCCGCTGAGCATACCTACATACTCAGGCAGCTGCACTCTCAGCGTCGGAACTACCGTCCAGCCCGAGAGTGTCAAGATAGCATACACATAATAATCTAAGGAGGAAATACTATGAGTGATAACTTACAGCCTTACGGCACACAGGACACAGCTCCGCCTTCGGAGCCGCTTACCAGAGAGGAACAGTACCTCTCAGCTATCGCAGGAGTGACAGCTGCGACAGATATCCCCGAGAAGCCACTGACCAGAGTCGAGGAGTACCTCAACAAGATCGTCGAGAACGGCGGAGGCGGCGGTGGCGGAGGAACCACCGACTATAACGACTTATCGAATAAGCCGAAGCTGAACAACACAGAGCTCGCCGGAAGCCTCTCTCTGAGTGATGTCGGAGCTCAGGCAGCGCTCGATACTGACCAGATGGCAGCAGTTAATTCGGGCATCACTTCCGAGAAACTCGGAACCGTAGAAAACGACATTTCAACGCTTCAGGGCAAGACGGTTGGAATGTCTGAGGGCGGTTCTGATTACATAGTTGTCGGTGGCATCAGAGTATATGTCAAGGCAACCGCACCAACGGGTGACATACCCACAGGCTCACTATGGATAGGTGGGTGAGTTGAATGGCTGATTTAACACGAAAAACGGCGAATTTGTTTGATAAAGATACTGCTATTACTGTAAATGGTACTACACTTTATACAACTAATCAGTGGCGAGGCGAAAGCACAGGTATAGTATTAAAAATACCATGTGAAACTAATACTCAGTATACATTATCAATTCCCAATTATACGGGCGATATTTGGAGAATATCTTTATGTAATACCGATTCTACACCGCCGCCAACAATATCTGTTAATACAGTTACGAGTTCTAAGCCGTCAAATAATGCTACAACATTTTCTACACAAAACGATACAGAATATATACTATTTCAAGGCAACGGCGCGCTAATTGATTCAATTATTGATAATTTAATGTTAAATACAGGTTCACAGCCTTTACCCTACGAACCCTACGGTTGGGTTCACAGCCTCCGAAAATTCGAGAGCAAGTCAGAAACCATACAGTCAGGTGACATCTTATATGCAGACGGTACGTCAATAAGCAACTATACAATCAAGGGCAACACAACGCAGTCAGGCACACCGTCTCCGAGTAATCCCGTTCCCGTTGTTGGTGTGGGCGAGAGGACGGAGAACCTTTGTCTTGCAACTCAAAGTAATGCGATTACTAGTGGCAATTATAATAACTATACTGTTTCAGATTATACTGTATATGCAACAGGTACAACATTATTTGGTTTTATAGTACCAGTTTCCCCAAATACTACATATACTTGTTATTCTCAAAGTAATAAAATTTCTGTACAATATAGAATTCGTGAGTATAGTAGTATACCCACAACATATACTGGCGACAATTTTATTGCTCAACCTATTAACCAAAATTATAACAATGGTAGGTCGGCAACATTTACAACAAGTAGTGAAACAACATATATACTTTTTGCATTTTATGTTGACTCAAGTTGGACACCAGCGGAAATTACAAATATTATGCTTATACAAGGCTCAACAGCCCCGACAAGTTATATTCCCTATGGCTATAAAATCCCGATTTCAACGGTTCAGACTACTAACATTTATCTTGGCAGTATAAGCAGTACAAGGAAGATTAAGAAGTATGTGTTTACAGGTCAAGAAGCAGATTTGAGAATACCTGCTGCGATTACAGCGACAAATGCAATTCAAGCACCAACAACTATGAGCGATTACGAGAGAGAGCCTTTTATTTGCTCACATATGCAAGTAACGAACAGCTCAAGTGGAAGTTCTACGCATGGATACTATGGACAATACCTGACACTTTGCTTTGCTCTTAGTATGGGCTTAGACACACTTGACAAAGCAAGAACCTACTTACAACAGCAATACGCAAACGGAACACCAGTCACCGTCTGGTATGTATTATCAGAACCCACAACAGGCATAGTAAATGAACCGCTAATGAAAATAGGCGACTACGCCGATAGCATAAGCAACGCCGCAAGCATACCCACAACAGAAGGCGCTAACACGATAACAGTTGACACAACAGTACAGCCTTCTGAGGTAACAATGACTTGGACGGGTTGGCATGATAGCAGCGTAAAAGAGTGGGACGGTACAAACTGGCAGTAGCTAAAGCTTTAAAATGAGAGTTTTTATCGTTCAGAAGAAAGGAGCTGAGAGTATATGCAGTATGTTATTATGCTGGTCATAGTCGCATGGCTCGCCATTGCCGACTTCATCACCGGTATGATCAAGGCTTACGTCACAGGAACGCTGAGCTCCTCCAAGATGCGGAAGGGCGGCGTCAACAAGGTCGGCGAGCTGGTGGTAATGACTACCGGCTGCGGACTGGAAGCAGGTATCAAGGCTCTCGGCAAGTATTACGACACATCAACACAACTCGCTTCATTCGCAGGAACAGCCATAGCCTTACTTGTCTTCAGCTACATACTTGTTATGGAGGTTATCTCTATCCTTGAGAACTACGCAGAGATTAATCCGGACGCTGCCGGATGGATCACCAAGCTGCTCACGCGTCTCAAGAGGAACAACGACAAGGAGGACTAAGTATGAATTCACCTTATGAAGGTCGCTTCAGGATCACTCAGACATTCAAGCAGGCTGCGCATGACGGTCTCGATCTGGTAGGGCTTGACTCGAAGGAAATCCACGCAACCGCAGCCGGAAAGATAGTTCATGCAGGTTGGGAAAATGCTCAGAATCATAATCAGGGCTTCGGTCAGTATGTTGTTATTCTTGCAGGTGGCTGGTACTATCATTATGGTCACCTGTCTGAGATCCGGTGCAAGGTCGGACAGGAAGTGAAGGTCACTGACGTCATCGGCATCGAGGGCTCCACAGGTAACTCCACAGGCTCACACTGCCACTACTGCATCAGGAAGTCGATGTCCCCGGGCACGTTCCTTGATGTGTGCTCTATCAGTGGCATACCGAACGTCGAGGGCGGTGTCTATGACGACGGCTGGCGCTCAGGTCAGAAGCCGACAGAAAAGAAGAAGTCCGTCAAGGTCACGGTCGAGTATGACGACCATACGTTCAGCGGACTTCTGGAAGAAATCTAGATACGCAATAGCTATCCTTTCATAACGAGAAAGCCCTTCCATCAGGAAGGGTTTTTTCGGTACAAGTGTCGTAGTAAGTGTCGTAGTAGGCATTTTGTCGTAAAAAAACCGCCTGTGAGGAAGTCTCACAAGCGGCTATTTTAAGCGGACAGAGAGGGATTCGAACCCTCGATACGCTATTAACGTATACACGAGTTCCAGTCTGATTTTTGAAAAAATAAAAATTCATGATTTCACGTTAAATCAACGGTATATAGGCGTTTCTCGAAATGGCTCATTTTAGAAAAACTGAAAAAAACTGTATTTAGTGTCGTAGTAAGTGTCGTAGTAAGTGTCGTAGTTATTAACCACACACCTTATGAGTTATCGGTGGAGTATCATCGTCCTCTGAGTCAAGCTTGAGTTGCTTCCTGAGGACTTCAATATCATTATGAACATATATGCTGGCGGTCACTGATATGTCAGAGTGTCCCATGACTCTCTGGATGGTGTAGATATCAATTCCGCGAGCTCTACTCAATGTGCCGTATGTATGACGGATCTCGTGAGGTGTCAATCTCGGGACATCTATTTCTTCACACATTTTTTCCATAAATCTGGCAAAGTCACGATCATAAGTGGAAGGTGACAGTACTCCGTCATTGCCTAGCACATATTCATTGCCGCACTGGAATTGCTTGAGATAATTCAGAAAATCAGCAGAAAAAGGAATATATCTATCCGATGTCTTCGACTTAGGTTTGTCAATGACTAACTTACCCTTCGTCTGAACGACAGCTCTCTGAATATGCATAACCTGCATATCGAAGTTGATATCCGACCACATAAGCCCTAAGAGTTCGGAACGGCGTACTCCTGTATTAAGATATGCAACGATATCTAATCTATCATGCTTCATGCAATACTCTTCAACCATCGCTGCCTGTTCTTCTGTCCAGACGTGTTTCTCTGCCTCCGGAGCGACCTTCGGGAACTTGATACCCTTGACAGGATTCTTGTAGCAAAGGTCATTATCAATAGCAGCGTCAAAGATTGACTTAAGAATCAACTTATGCTTGTCAAGAGTCTTCTTAGCAAGCGGCTTCCCTGAGTGTTGACACACACTATTGAAATAATTCTGAATATCTACCTGCTTAATGTCAGCTATATGAGCTGAACCAAAATACGGAATAATATACTTATCGACATTCGACTTGTATGTGAATAGATATGTATGTTCCTTAACCGTTCCCTTCTTATACGTCTCGAGCCACTTCTTCGCCCAAGTCGAGAACGCTGTGACAGGTGCCTCAGGAGCCTCTCCTGTGGCGTCACGCACTGCCTGATTAATCTTATATTGTTCTGCCTTAGCCTTAGCGTCAGCCTTGCTTATCGAGCTGTAAAAGCTCTTGCGAATGAGCTTACCGTCGAACGTCTTACCGACTGTCACCTTGACTTCATATACACCGTCCTTGCGGTTCGGTTCTTCCTTCTTAGGTCTTGCCATAACATACGCCTCCTTGACATTAACGAGGAACTATGTTAGAATTATCATGTACTGAATAATCCCAACATATCCTTTTACCTTAAGTCCTTCGCGGTTCCTGCCGTGAAGGGCTTTTTTTTATAACTGCTTAATGACTTTCTTCGCAACTCCTATGATTTTTATGTTCTGTACTAAGTCTCCAGATATATCTATTGGAGGATATGTAGGATTAACTGCTTCAAGATGTCGTTCTTTTCTAGTTTCTATTACTCGTCTTATTATATTACTTCCATTATATTTAACTACAACTATATCTCCGTGCCTGAAGTGGTCCTGCTTCCGAATTACTAGAATATCTTTATTTTCTAACTTCGGGTACATTGACTCACCACTAACTCTAACTGCTATTGTTTTCTTTGCTTCCTTGCCATCATCGAAGTATTCAGGCATGATATCGTAGAAATCGTCACTGAATTCAGGTGTATTCATATCATATATAGGAATCATGAATACGAGCCTTCCGTTGATCGTCGCAACCTTCTGCTTCGCTTCGCTTGTAACGCCAAGCATTTCATCAGCTGAGACACCGAACTCTTGACAGATCTGTCTGAGCAGCGCCGAACCTACATCTCGAGTTCCCTGTTCGTATGAGCGATAAGTTCGCAACGGGATCCCGAGAATATCAGCCATGCCGCTCTGTGTCAATTTTAAGTCCTCTCGGATTTTTTTTAGCCTAGAATAGTCGATTGCCATATTTTCACCTCCTTGACTGTGCTTATTATAACACAGTTTGTGTATTCATGTCAATAGTTTTCAAAAAATTTACATTTTGTTAAATCTAAACAAAAAAAAAAAAAAAAAATTTAACTATTTGGCAAAAAATCGAATTGCGTAACACTCGTTCTGTGTGCTATAATAAAATTACGGCACAAGCAGTACCACGCACAGTGTCACATCTAACTAAGAGGAGGAATATGAGATGGAATATGTTTTCCACAACATTCGGGCGGAATGTGCTCGAATCGACTTATCAATCACACGATTCTGCGAAGAGATCGGAGTCCCGAGGAAGACCTGGTATCTGTGGATGGAAAAGGGGGACCTTCCGACCAGCGTACTTGTCAAGGCAGCGAGGAGACTAAGGGTAAGCGCCGACGTACTTCTTGAACTGTCCTTTGGCAATTAATGGGGGGCGATATTATGACCGGTACAGACAAGGTCAGAGAATATCTGAACAAGGACACTGACAAGCTCGCCGAGATCGTTGAGGAGCATCCCTTCCAGATTCCAGTCAAGGTACTGGCAGACTGGTGGCATTGCAGTGAGGATAGTGTGCGCAATGCTATCCTCCAGCACGGTTATCTCGGCATCGCGCAGAAAAGACCAGGCAAGGTCAACGCTGGCTTCGTCATTCCGACGGGGCACTTCGTCCGCTGGTGGACGTGCAAGTTCGGAATATGAGGAGGCATAGAATGATCGAACTACTCGGCTGCTCACTCATTATATTACTACTATACATCATAGCATACTGCATACATAGTCTCTGTATAGTCTTACGACAGCGGTCAGTGTACAAGACGGCAGCGAGGAGAGCGGCATCGAGACCGAGAATATACAAGGAAGTCCACGACAAGTGGGAGCTGGAACGAGCCCGTCGTGAACTTTTTGAAAACTTATTGAAATGAGGTATAAGAAATGGAAATGACTAATGGTGAGATAGTAACATCTTACAAACAGGCTAAGCATAAGGCAGCACAGATAGGAATACTCGCGGAGCTGAACAGGTGCTCCAACAAGAAGATCGTTGAGATACTCGTTGACGGTGGTATCAAGCCTTCCGGACTGAATCGAGTCAAGGGTGAGCTCAAGAAGACGGAGTCTATACCAGTATCGGAACCGGAACAGGAACCAGCTTCGGAACCGAAGCAGGAACCAGTGAAGGAAGATCCGACACCGATCAAGGCACTCGCTACACTGTACCGTGAAGCGCAGCGTCTCATGAAGCAGAAGCAGGACATCGAGGACGAGCTCGCGGCTCTCGACGTTCAGCTGAACAAGATCAGCGATTACATCGCAGGAAGAAACAATGAGTGATTATATGAAGGCTGCGAAGATATTAGCGTACCTGATAAGCAAGGGCAACTACGCCATCAAGCTCGAGGTCGAGGATATACTGGCGAAGGCAACCCCTGCGGAGCTGGACTTCTATTATTACTGGATATGCGAGGCAAGATAATGAAGGCAATACAGCTCGATAATGCCGGAGCTCGGAAGGTGAACATCGAGAATACACTGGAGGCGATGCAGAGTACCGTCGGCGGATTCATCGAGGCAGTGACACTCATTCCGGGAGTGTGCGCGATGCTCGTCAATGAAGAAGGACTGCTGCTCAGCATGAAGCCGAACATCTTAGCGTCACATCTCGCCCGTCAGCGTATCGTAGGACCTGCGATAGTCGTCGGCGTGAATGGAGACGAGTTCACCGATATTCCCTCCGAGATAGCTCGGCATATAATGATCAGGTATAGGACTACATAAGCGAAAAGGTCTCCCGAAGGAGACCAATTCGAAAAAAACCATTTGTTATTATAACACACATAAGGAGATATGTCAAGCATGGATACAGAAACCGCAAAAAAAATTGTTGAACAGGTATTCGAGATCGGCGAGAGCTCAGAACACTACGCTGCCGCCGACTTCTCAACAAATAAGAAGACCTTCGCAGTGAGGGTATTCATACACAGCAAGGACAAGTCAGGCCTCTCGGCAGGACTGGCGGACGCTCCGAGATATTTCTACTCAGATTCAAGCTACTCACTTCACAACGACTGGCTCAATGAATGGAAGGACCAGATAAGAGCGGAGCGTGGAGGACATTGACGTTAACGGACATAGACGGCGTGGAGTTCGAGCTGGACGCTGATGCGATAACCGAAGTATGGAACCGGAAGAGCTTCCGTGCCGTCGTCACATCCGTCGGAGACCATCTACTGGTCAAGGAACGGGTGGGGACAATAATATATAGGGCACTGGAGGAAATGAGGTATGGATGTTATGAAATGGGATGGATCTACCAATGCAAGAGACATCCTTAAGGCACTACTATATTACATAGACGAAGACGACAAGGTCTCGGTCAAGACTAAGTCATACGGCGACTTCGCTCTGGATCTGAGACGGGCTCACAGGAATGAGAGCATGGGGAACTCGAAATATCACATCGAGGGCAAGAACACGAAGGTCCTCATTGAGCTCCACGAATACGGCGGAGTCACCTATGAGCTGACATGGAACAAGGCAGCGAAGCTGTTACATAGTTTTTTCAATAATAAGGGAGGTAAATAATATGCCGCGATTATTCGAGATAGCAGATGAATTCAACGAACTATTCAACAAGTACGACGACATCCAGGAGATGGAACTCGACAGCGAAGACGAATCAGCTGATGCAGAGGCTCAGAGAATGGAGCTCCTTCAGGCGTGGTTCGATACCCTTGACGGCATCGAGGGAGAATTCGAGGTCAAGGCAGAGAACACGGCGCAGTACATCAAGTCACTGAAGGCTGAGGAGGCAGCTATCAAGGCTGAGGAAGCCAAGCTACACAAGAGACGTAAGACCTATGAACGCAAGATAGAGAATATGAGTACCTATCTGAGGAACTGTATGCAGATGATGAACCTTAAGAAGATTGATATGCCTAAGGCTCGAATCACTTTGCGGAACAACGCTCCGAAGCTCGTTATCACTGACGAGCTGAGCTTCATAGATATGCTCCAGAAGACCGACCGCGACTACCTGCTCAAGTATTCAGCTCCAGAGATCAACAAGACAGCAGTCAAGAATCTGATTAAAGAAGGCGAAAACTTCGATGGTGCATTCCTGGAAGCGAGTCAATCACTCGTTATCGCTTAAGGGGAGGAATGTCTTATAAGTAAGGTGGTATGTGTCGCAGGTGAGAGCGGCAGCGGTAAGACTACATCGCTGCGGAATCTCAATCCTGCGACAACTTATATATTCGATGCTGACAAGAAGGGGCTGTCATGGCGAGGCTGGAAGAAGCAGTATAATCTCGAGAAGAAGAACTACTACTGCTGCGACGACGCTGAGACGATATACAAGTACATGATAGGTATAGCTCAGACTCGTCCGGATATCAAGGTCATAGTCATTGACACGATAGGCAGCATCATGGTCGCGGATGAGATGCGGCGAATGAAGGAGAAGGGCTACGACAAGTGGCAGGATCTCGCTCAGTGTATATGGAATCTGGTCGATGTGGCGTATATGCTGCGGAACGACCTGACTATCGTATTCATGGCTCACACTCAGACAGAGCGCGACGAGTCAGGGTTCCTGTTCACGAGGATCAAGACAAGCGGCAAGAAGCTTGAGAAGATCTGCCTGGAATCCAAGTTCACAACGGTACTCATAGCGAAATGTAATAACGGGGAGTATGTCTTCGAGACTCACGCCAAGAACTCAACAGCGAAGTCACCGATGGGGCTGTTCGAGGCGGACGAGATCCCGAACGACATCAGAGAAGTCATTAAGGCTCTGGAAGCCTACGAAATGGAGGAATAACAATGATTAAAAAATTCGGTGGTTATGATGAGATTCAGGTATTCGAGGGCGGCGCAAGCATCGAGCCTGGCGGATATGAGCTCCAGATAATCGGAGCGAAGGTCGAGCAGCATCCGAACTGTGAGATCCTTAAAGTGGCATTCGATATAATCAATGATGATAAGTATGCAGGCTTCTACTCGACGAGGTTCAAGTCGGCTAAGGCTCAGAATCCAAACGCGAAGTGGGGCGGCGTCTTCGATGTGTTCATTCCGAAGGACGACGGCACAGAGTACGACGGATATACCAAGCAGGCGTTCAAGAGGTTCATCACCAGCGTTGAGCGCTCAAATCAGGGGTACCAGTGGGACTGGAACGAGAACTCCCTCAACGGTAAGACCTTCGGCGGCGTCTTCGGCAAGGAACAGTTCGAGACGAAGGACGGCTCCCTCAAGTTCACAGTGAAGTGCCGCTTCCCGAGAAGCATAGAATCAATCCGTTCCGGTAACTACTCGATACCGGAAGACAAGCTCTACGATAAGCCGAGAACGGCAGCAATACCTGACATGGGTTCAGCATACAGCGACCTGAGCGGCTTCGAGACGATTAATACTGACGGTCCTGTTCCCTTCTGAGAAGGGGGCAGGCTCCATTGAATATAAATCTCTATTCAGACGAATTAATTCGATATCAGAACTTCATATCGAAGTTCAAGATAATCAAGGAATCACGCGAGGAGCTCTTATGCAGCTGCCCGAGCTGCGGCAAGGACAAGCTGTATATGTCATATTCAGAAGTTAAGAATAAACCAGGCACACACACAATGCTTCTGGACTGTAAGCACGGCTGTAAGTGTAAGGATATACTTGCAGCCGCAGGGCTCGAACCAAAGGACTTATATCTGACACAGTTCAAGAGAGCTCCGGGCTGGAAGGACTGCGCGGATATCAGGTCACATCAGTACAACAACGCTGACGGAACGAGATTCGGGCGGAAGGACGTCTATAAGTTCCATACTCCGTGTGTCACAGAGAAGAAGACCTACTACCCGGGGGAAAAACAAGCCCTCTGGTATCTCTGGGAACCGAACGACGGAGCATATAACAAGAAGGCTGGACTTAATAAGCGCAAGATACCGCTCTATCATCTTGACCGTATCAGTGACAAGAAGATAATATTCATCCCTGAAGGTGAGAAGGACGTTGAGACACTCGAACACCTCGGCTACGCTGCGACGACCAACGGCGGCGGCGCTGCCGAGAACTGGAAGAGTGCAGGATATGCCAAGTACCTGAAGGGTGCAGAGATGATATATATACTCTGCGACAACGACGAGCCCGGGCGGAACCGGGGCGTCAAGGTAGGCAACTACCTGCTGTCTTATGAGATACCGTGCAAGATAATCAACGCTGTCGATATATATGCCGAGTGCGGTGAGAAATGGGATATCACAGATATCTGTAACAAGGTCGGCGATGCCAAGACGAAGGAGCTGCTCGATGCAGCTGTCGCTAAGGTCACCGACTACAAGCCACAGCCTGAGGTAGAATACATCGAAGAAAAGCCGAAGCAAGCAGGACGTCTCACTCTGCTCATACTGGAGAAGTATCTGGCTGACCATTTCATAAGCTTGAAGGTCAATGCAATAACTCATAAGATATGCGTACTATCGGACATTGAGCTCAAGGAATACAAGTCGAATCTGAAAGCCGAAGTACTGCCGGTGTGGTTATGTGACCGGCTCCAGAACGACTATAAGAGCGTAACGGTCGAAAATATTCAGCGATTAATTAATACTATCGCTATGAAGCAGGACAACGAGTTCAATCCTCCGCTGGAAGCTATCAGCAGCGTTAAGTGGGATATGATACCGAGGTTCCCTGCCCTCTGCGATATGCTCACCATAGAGCCGGACGACACACTGTCCAGGACTCTCCTCTGGAAGTGGCTCATGCAGACATACTGTATTCTGCACAACACATCAGAGAACGCGTTCTCTGCTGACGGAGTTCTGGTATTCATCGGAGCACAGGGCTTCGGTAAGACGAGACTGCTCGAGAAGCTGGCTCTCAGCCGCGAGTGCTTCGGTGAAGGTCGCTGCTACGATCCTCACAACAAGGATAATAATATCCAGGTAACGTCTAAGTGGATAACAGAGCTCGGAGAGATCGGCTCGACCATGCGCAAGGACACTGATATGCTCAAGGCGTTCATCAGTTCCAGCACGGACGAGTACAGAGCTCCCTACGGGCGTACAGCTATCACCTACCCTCGCAGAACAAGCTTCTGCGGTTCAACGAATGACACACAGTTCCTAATTGACGAGACCGGCAACCGCCGATTCTGGACGATACAGCTTGATAATAACAAGCACATTGACATCGACGGAACTACATTCAAGGACTTCGATGTTCTTCAACTGTGGGCTGAGGTCAAGTTCGCGGTGGATCAGGAGCTCAAGAAGGGCAAGACATACGCGAGCTGCTTCAGACTCGCACACTCAGAACTTAAAGCACTGGAATCACGGAACCGTGAACACGCTAAACTGCTCAAGGGGGAGCAGGAAGTAATGGACATATTATCATTATATGATGATTGTGTCGGCTCGGAATATATCACGATCACAGAGTTCAAGACATCACATCATGAACTTAAGAATTATTCCTCAGCTCAAATCGGAAGGGTTCTAAGTAAGCACGGATACGAACAAAAATTCATAAAAAAAGACGGAAAAACAAGAAGGGCTTATGCGCTTCCATTAGGAACGACTTATCAAGGTGAAAATGCCATAATTTACTGAAATACACAGTAAATACACAGTAAAAAAGCGGCTTACTGTGGCAAGGTTTTGCGCCTATATATCGTTATTTATACTACTATTACACACTATACACAGTAAATTATATATATAGTATAATATAAGGGAATAAGGTATATAGTACTATACTATATAATATACCGTTATAGGGTAAGTATAGGAAAATTACTGTGTATAGTGTGGCTAAATTTATAATTTGCCTATTTATAAGGGATTAAGGGCGCTACTCTAAAAAAATGCTTACTGTGTATTTTCTGTGGCAATGAATGGGGGGTATTTCAGACGCAATTAAGAGATTATCAATCACAACTTATCAACAACATCAGGAACTCACTCGCGTGCGGTCACAGATCTGTTGTGTCGGTGCTCGGGTGTGGCGGAGGCAAGTCAGTCATTCAGGCTGAGATATCAAGACTAGCCACTGCGCAGAGGAACCGAGTACAGTTCCTCGTTCACCGGAAGGAACTCTGTCAGCAGATAACCGAGACGTTCCTGCGGCAGGGTGTCAACATGAATCTGTGCAGTGTGGATATGGTCCAGACTGTAAGCAGGCACCTTGACAGGATCCAGCCGCCGGTGCTCATAATCACCGACGAGGCGCATCACAGTGCCGCTGAGACATACCGACGTATATACCGTGCGTTCCCCTCGGCGTTCCTGCTGGGCTTCACAGCTACTCCGTGCAGGCTCAACAACGGCGGACTCGGTGACGTATATGAGGATCTGATAACGTCAGTATCTACGAAGTGGCTCATTGAGCACTACTACCTGTCACCATACAAGTATTATTCCATGAAGCTGGTCAATACTTCCGGGCTTCATGTTCGTGCCGGTGAGTTCAGAGCTGATGAAGTCGCTGCGCTCATGCAGCGCAAGGAAATATACGGCAAGACCGTCGAGCAGTGGGAACGGCTCGCGAAGAACAAGAAGACCATAGTATACTGTGCGAGTGTCGAATCAGCCGAGGAGACAGCAGCACAGTTCAGGCGCTGCGGTTATGCTGCGGCGTCACTCGACGGCAAGACTCCGCCTGAGCTCCGCAGAGACATCATGGACAGATTCCGCAGCGGCGAGATAAGGATCCTCTGCAACTGTGAGCTGTTCGGTGAGGGGCTCGACGTTCCGGACTGTGAATGCACGGTCCTGCTCCGCCCTACTCAGAGTCTCACGCTGTTCATCCAGCAGAGTATGCGTTCGATGCGGTATATGCCCGGCAAGACAGCTTTAATAATCGACCATGTCGGGAACTGCTACCTGCACGGACTGCCTGACGACAGCAGAGAGTGGACGCTGGAACCTAAGCACAGGCAGGAGAACATCGTCAAGATCAGGGAGTGCCCGGAGTGCTTCGCGGTATATCCCCCGTCGCTCGACGAGTGTCCGTACTGCGGATTCAAGGCGGTACATGAGATACAGCGCAAGGATAAGAAGATCGTCGACGTCGACCTCGTGGAGGTGCGGCGGCAGGAAGACATCAGGAACATTCCGTATCAAGCACTATCCCCTCAGACGTGGGAAGATGTCATCGAGATACAGAGGGCACGGAATTATAAGATACAGTGGGCGGTCAGATATGCTGCGGCTCACGGGATCCCTATACCGAAGAAGTACAGCTATATGAGGGTGGTGATAGGAGTATGACGGAACATGATATCCAGAACGCAATACGCCTGAAGCTCTCCGAGCTCGGCTATGCAGTGTTCAGAATCAACTCGGGCAAGGTCAGAATGGCTGACGGCAGATGGTTTGACACGGGAGTTCCGAAGGGATTCTCGGACCTCATCGCCTGCAAGGGCGGCAAGGTATACTTCCTTGAGGTCAAGGCTCTCGACGGACGTGCGAGTCCTGAGCAGCTCAGCTTCCTGGCTGTCATGCGTGACCGGTACGGATGTGTAGCCGAGATCGTAAGGAGCGTGGATGATGCAGTCAGAGCTGTTACAGGAGATTGAACGTGCAGCGGCTTCGTGCAAGAAGCCTCCGGAAGGGCTGGAACCTGCGGAGAGTATGCTGTACTATATGCTGCTCGGGCTGTTCGCCTGCTACCGTGCCGGCTCGCTCACAGCTGAGACCGGCAAGCAGCATAAGCTGAAGATATATAACATCTATCACAGATACGTTAATGATTATAAGCAGTTCACGGAGATCTGCAAGGAATATCAGCGGCGTATAAGGGAAGGAGCTAAGATATGAGCGAAGAAAAGCCTGTAAGGAAGTTCGTAGAATTACCCGGTGCGAGTAAGAGGCTCGCCGAAGACATCCACAACGCCATCATTGACGGCAGCTCCTACGGAACATATATGTGGAAGAAGGCTGAGAAGGAAGACCGGGAGTACTACGAGAAGTACGGGAGGCACAGAAGGAAGAAATGACACTGGATGAGGCTATCAAGCACTCGCTGGAACTGGTGGACAAGTACGAGCTCATCGCGCCGGAATGTGATATCGTCAGAGAGAATCAGGAGCTGGCGGACTGGCTCATTGAGCTCAGAGAGTTCCGGAAGGAGTTCACCGATGTACGGCAGGCGCGGAAGATCTCAGAATTAATGAAGATGGCAATAACTGACCTATCCGAACAGGGTTCATGCAGTACCTGCCGCTTCTACTTCGACAGATCTGACCGGTGCAAGGTGTGCTACAAGAATAACTATGAATGGCGCGGTTATGCCGCAGTCGCCAAGATGATAGGAGGTAATATGAATGAGGAACCGTGACCGCTATATTCTCAAGAGGAATGAATATGACCTTCTCGTCGACCTAAACTATGAGCTCATGGACGGCAAGAAGTGCATTATCGAAGCCCTCACCGGTGAATACCAGTACGGTGAGGACGGGATGCGGTGTGTATGTTACGGTTACGAGCAATGCAAGGTATGTATACAGGACTGGTTGAATGAGGAGGTATGAGAATATGTACATTAATGGAAAATGGCTGGAAGAACCTGAGATAATCGCTTACATAGCTGAGCTGAAGGACGAGATTAAGCTCCTGAGAGAGGCGCTGTCGAACCACTCGGAGGAAGAGTATGACTAATACAGATATACTGAATATCGAGGATAAGTTCGTAGCTATCAAGCATGAGAACGATAAGCTCAAGGATATGCTTAAGGAAGTACAGCCAATATTGAAGATAGCGTTCTTCGCGAACTACAAGGACCGGAACGCTGCTGACCTACTGTTGACCAGAATCATTGAAGTAGTCGGAAGGGAGATGAACTGATGTACCCAGAACGAAGGAATCTTGACGGAGTATACTTCCGTGTGCTCAGAGACGGGCACTGGACGAATGTGTGCTTCACTGATATGCTGGAGAGTGAGAAGTCCACAGTCCTAGCCGGGAAGTCAGCTGAATGGTGTAAGAATCTCGCACTGGTCCTCGCTTCACAGCTCAGATATATCGGCGACCTATACGATCTAATGAAGGAGTAAATGGAAATGTTCAATATCAAGTGTAATGCAGGAATAATCAATTATAGTCATGTTACAGCAGTCAATATAATCGGCTGCGGTGATGAATACGGAACGCTCACAGCTGTTCTGCCGATGGGTGATGTCGTGTTATTCGAGGGTACTCGCAAGCAGGTCGAGGAAGCTCGCGATCAGCTGTTCGCAGCTCTCATCGACAGGAGTTCCAGCGGCTTCGACTTCGTCGAGTTCGAGGCAGCGCCTCACTTCCCTACCGAGCCGCCGTTCAACTACTGTGGGGAGGATCCTGTCGTATGAAGACACACGAAGAGATACAAGCTCTCGAACGATTAAGAGTTCTCGAGGTAGGTTATGACGGTGGCTGCGGTGAAGTCTACTTCCCTGCTCAGCGTGAGCCCTTACTTGTTATCTGGAGCTTCGGTGAAGGCTGGGAGCACGTCTCTGTCAGCCTCAAGAAGCGCTGCCCTACCTGGGACGAGATGTGCAGGATCAAGGATATGTTCTGGAACGAGGAAGAGACTGTGGTCCAGTATCATCCTCCGAAGAGCGAATATGTCAACAAGCATCCGTACTGCCTGCATTTATGGAGGAAGAAGGGTGAGGACTTCGAGCGACCTCCGAAGTATCTCGTCGGCTGAGGTTAAGAAAAAGGTATTTTATTGATTTAGAAAAGGAGTTAAAAATGGCTGACAATTATATTTCTACATTGCTTAAAATGCTATGGGATATAGAACATACGCCCGAAAAATTAATAGTTCTTGAAGCAAAAATAATAATGGGGGAGGCTGACTATGACTATTCTAAATGCAAATGAGTATATCACGAAAGGCGATGTTATGCAAATCTTGCAAAAAGCATACACAGATGGAAGAATACAAGCAAAAGATGGTTGCGCTTCTGTCCTTGATGATATAGCAGCTATAAAAGCAGACGTACAGCCTATAAAGCATGGGCGGTGGATAGCTGAAAATCGAGATAAAAGAGGATATGCGGATTGCTACACTTGCTCAAATTGTAATAATTACACATATATGTACACTTTGATGAAAAACTGTGAGCATGAATATTGTCCGCATTGCGGCGCAAGAATGGACGGTGATACAGAATGATAGATGAAGGAACGGAACGCATTATTAAAGCAATTCTATCCGATATGCCTGCGAATAGTGAAAATTTTATTGATAAAAACTATGTCAACGACCTGTTTGCAGAATATTTCTGCGGCAAAGATGATTGCAGTGGCTTTTGTCAAAACTGCTATAAAAATCAATTTATAGAGAAGATAATGAATGACAAAGAACATTCATACTGAATGGAGATGATAGCAATAAGAGATGAAGAAAGACTGCAAAAAGCCGCAGAAGCAATGCAAAAGTTAGCGGAACAATGTGGTGTGGCATTGCAGGAAGCGACAGAGAGCTTTGGCAAATTTGCAAAAGCAATAGGTCACGCTGACAAATCATGGTATGAAACGGAATTAAAAGCCATTAAACATAATCGAAGTTTGAATTGGTTTCAGCGGTCAGCAAGAATTAGGCAACTGAAACGCGCAGCAAAAAAAGACGGCATTGAATTAGATATGCCGAAGCGTTAAAAAGGTATTTTTGATGTATGATAATAAGGTAATTTTAACGCTTTAAGGAGGAAATGAAAATGACACTTGATGGGGCTATCAAGCATTATAAAGAAGAAGCCGAAAAATACATGGAATATGGCATTGAAACAGAATGTTATCAGTGTGGCAAAGAAAATGAACAGCTTGCAGAGTGGTTGACGGAGCTTGCAGACATAAAAGACGAAATTGAGTATTGCAGTGGCGATATTAATGAAAGAATTGCTAAAGCGGAGGAAGAAAGAAAATGCTTTAATGATGTTGATATATCGTATAATCAAGGATATATCGAGGGGCTAAGAGAGGGCGAAAAATACATAAACAGAATAAAATTCAAAAAAGAAATACAGGCAGAAATTGATAAAATCTTGAACGGTAATATAGTTGGTATTGAGATTATTGACGGACTGCCTGAATGAATGAAAAGGTAATTTTTGATTAACGAGTAAAGGTATTTTATTGGATTAGCGAAGGGAGAATATTATGGATAATGAAATAAAACCATATTGCGAATATTGTAAATTTAATGGCACATTAGGCTGTCAATCTACACTGATTTGCAAAGACGGCAATAGGCTTTTACTTAACACAAATTTACCAATATGGCAAGAAAAAATCATTCGACAGCTTTATAATATTATAATGGACGAAAAAGAAAAAATAAATAAAGGTGAACCTATATATGAAGATTTTTTTTGTAACAGGTGGCAGACGTAACGGTAAAGAAGTTGACACATTAGTAGATTTATTTAAGAAAATTGATAAGAAAAAAGTTCAAGCTGCATATCGTAAGGCGTATAATGAATCTTTAATATGGGCAACTTCTCAACCAACAATTAGAAATTCTTTCGACGGATGGGCTTATGATATAGACGAAACAATGAAAAGGTAATTTCTACAATTCGGGAAGGAGGTATATATGATGTATGATGAAATGAACGAAATAGTGATATGTAAATACTGTAAAAATAAAACTCTATATGGTGAAATGATATGGCTGAACGGTAAATGTATGTGCCCTAAGTGCTATCTAAAAGAACGTGCAAAAGAAGATAGTAAAGCAATTCAGGAAGGAGGTATATAATGATAGATGAACATAACTCAATGAGAATCGCTGACGATGCCTGCATCGCCTGCGACGCTCTTAAGTCGCTGATAGTAGCGGCACCGTATATTCATGAAGACTATCTTCACGAGAAGCTGGAAGTAGTCAGACGTTGTCTCAGGTTCATGGAATCATTTGAACCCGAGGAATAATAATATTAAGAAATGAGGCTGGAATAATGATAACAAGAAGTAAGAAGATCATACTATATGATAAGGACAAGCTTGAGCTATTCAATAAGGATAACATGAATCTGCTGAATAAGTATAAGATAGACATGGCTGTGCGAGACTTCTCTGAGCGTTCGCAGGAACAGTATATTACGAATATCTATCAGTGGTATGGATTCATACTCAGTTATCAGAATAACCGAAGTGTTCTTGAACTGGAAGACGATGATATCACAGAGTTCCTGTACTACTGTAAGCAGCAGGGCAATAATACCGCTCGCATGAGAACGAGGATATCAATAATATCTGCCTTCTATAAGTTCCTGCGCAAGAAGAAGCTCCTCACGTCGAATCCGACGGAGTTCATCGAGCCGCCGAAGAAGACGGTCCCTGTGATGACTCAGACGTTCCTGTCTCAGGAACAGGTCATCATGATGCGCGAGAAGCTTATCGAGCTGAATGATACACAGCTGAGGTTATACGTCACGCTGTCGATGTCAACGCTTGCGAGAGTATCTGCCATCGCTTCCCTGCGCTGGACACAGATAGACTTCAAGACCTGTACTATCCACAACGTTACAGAGAAGGAAGGCAAGGTCGTAGACCTGTACTTCAACGAAGAAGTGCGCTGCCTATTGTACAAGCTCAAGGAAGAGCGCTCAGCATCCAACAGGAACGACCACGGCTGGCTGTTCTATACAGGACGATGCACTGATACGAGGCATATATCACCTGGAACTCTCGAAGACTGGTGCAAGAAGGTCGGTATGATGATAGGTGTGCCTTCACTTCATCCGCATGACTTCCGTCACTCAGCAGCGACGCTCCTCAGGAATGCAGGTATGAGCCTCGAGGATGTGTCAGTCCTTCTGAATCATGAGTCAACGGACACAACGAAGAAGTTTTACATCAAGCAAGACACACAGAGGATCAACAGCATCAAGAGCAGAATCAATATATAAGTGAGGTGTTGAATATGAATAATGACGAAAGACTGGAAGCATTAGAGAAGAAGCTGGCTGAACTTGAAATTCAGAACAAGCAGCTCATGATGGATAACAGCAAGCTGAAGACGATCATTGCAACGAGTTCCACCGGCAAGCGTGAGCTCGCTTCCCTGATTGACAAGACTAAGTATGAGTATCTGTTCAACTATGACATCGACCACGCTACCGGCGAGCTCGTCCCTGCCGACCTGGAGAGAATGAACAATAACTTCACGAACTATTATCGATACATACTTCAGACACTGATACCGACACCAAAGTCATACAACGGGCAGAAGAATAAGTTCTACTGTAAGAATCCGAACCTCAACGAGCTCACTGAACGGCAATGGAAGATAGTATCTAAGGCTATCCCTCAGCTCGTCGACATAACATTCAAGACGAAGAAGAAGCTGGACAACAGCGACGAACCGCTTCCACTTACTGAATACAAGGAGTGATGAGATCTGACACCGGAAGAATACTTCCAGCAGGTGCGAGGGATTGATATGCTCATTCTCTCGATTAGGGGGCAGCTGCGCGATATGGAAGACGACGTGGATCCTGAGTACATCGAACGGCTCAAGAGTGACCTGGAACGATTCGAACAGCTCAAGCTCAGAGTCCACGACGAAGTCCTCCAGATCAAGGACAACAAGTACAAGGTCCTGCTGATGGAATACTACATCAGGAACCGAACGTGGGAACAGACGGCAATGGCTCTCAACGCCAAGTCCGTGAAGAATACCAGAGAGAACCTGCGAGAGGCAGCGTTCAAGGCATTCGCGGCGAAATTCCCACAGTATTTCACATGAAACAATTAGCATTTCACTGTTTTGACGGTGAAGTGCTAATTGTTTTTAATTTTATCAACCATAATCACCTCAAATCACCTTGTATAGCCAAATTCAATAAATATAATTAAGATAAGAAGGCAGGCGGAACAATGTTATCTGGCTACCTTACCGAGCGGCTCCCTCAACACCTGAGTCGCTCGGCAGCCTCCGCCTTCCCTCCAACATTTCCAGGCTGAGGAGATCTCCAGCCTCTCCTCAGCAGCCTCATAATAACTATGAATGAATTCTATACAAGCGCGGTATGGAAAGCCAAGCGCGCAGCAATACTGAGCCGGGACGAGTATATGTGTGTGAGGTGCAGGAGGTACGGACGTCAGCGACCAGCGACGACGGTACACCACATCAAGCACTTCGAGCAGTTCCCTGAGCTGGCTCTCGATAATGATAATCTTATGAGTCTCTGTGAGAAGTGTCACAACTTCTATCATCCAGAAAAAGCAGAGAAATCGAACAAGTCAAGGGGAAATCATCATTATTTCTGAACCTCGATTTATTGTTAAAATTGTGAAAATTCCCTTGCCCCCCTCTATTTTGAATTCAAAATCGGGAAAATCGAAAA
>Ga0265301_10001102_pt1 | contig 36596 bp, 32 predicted proteins | sample AusTroGonzalo_MG_2_FD_193488 | JGI IMG/M metagenome (GOLD analysis project Ga0265301, IMG submission 193488) | Bovine rumen microbial communities from tropical cattle in Woodstock, Queensland, Australia - Gonzalo_04 | ecosystem: Host-associated > Mammals > Digestive system > Stomach > Rumen ...
AGCCATAGCACAAGCCGAGCAACTGCTGCGCGGCGCCAGCACCAAGGTGATGCCCGAATATCCTTGCGGCAACGAAATCATCCATGACATAGTCCAAATGATTTACAGCTGACCAAAAATGCGTATTTTTGCAGCCCCAACCCCTGACCAACTGATACAAAATGAAATACTACCTCCTCCCCCTAGGCTGCCAGATGAACCTCAGCGACACCGAGCGTGTCCGCACGGTGCTCAACGGCATGGGCTTCGTCGAAACCCAAAACGAGTCGGAAGCCACCATCCTCGGCATCATCGCCTGCTCGGTGCGCCAAAAAGGCATCGACAAGGTCTATGGCCGCATCGAGAAGTGGAACGCCATGAAGAACCGGCAGAGCGTCATCACCTTCGTCTCGGGCTGCATCCTGCCCGCCGACCGCCTGAGGTTCCTCAAGCTCTTCGACCTCGTCTTCGCCATGAACGAGTTGCCCAACCTGCCCGAGATGATCAGACAGTACGGCATAGTCACCCCTGCCTCGCTGCGCTATGGGGAAGAAATTGAGTTCCAGCCCGTTGTCAAGCCTTTGGCCCCGTTGTTCCATAAAGACGACAAGATCAACCCCTCCGCCAACATGGACAAATTCTGGGCCATCACCCCCACGCAGACCTCCGACTTCGAGGCCTTCATCCCCATCCAGAACGGCTGCAACAAATTCTGCACCTACTGCGCAGTGCCCTACACGAGAGGTCGCGAGGTGTCGCGTCCCTCGGAGGAGATTCTGGCTGAACTGAAGGACTTGGTCGAAAAGGGCTACAAGAGCATCACCCTCCTGGGGCAAAACGTCAACTCCTACGGCCTCGACAAGAAAGGCGAAGAGATTGACTTTGCCGAGTTGCTGCGTCGCGTGGGCGAATTTGGCAAAGCCAGCGGCAAGGAGTTCTGGGTCTACTTCACCGCCCCGCATCCCCGCGACATGAAGGACGACGTCATCGAGGTCATCGCCCAATATGATTGTCTCGGCAAGCAGATCCACATCCCCATCCAGTCGGGCGACGACAACATGCTGCAACGCATGAACCGGCATCATAACCTGGAAACCTATCGTCACATCATACAGACCATCCGGGAAAAACTCCCCACCGCCACCATTTTCACGGACATCATCGTGGGCTTCACCCACGAGACCGAGGAAGAGTTTGAGAACACCCGCAAGGCGATGGAGGAGTTCAAATACAATATGGCGTTCATCGCCCAGTACAGCGTGCGACCCGGCGCCGTCGCCTCCGAATGGGACGACGACGTGCCGAAGGAGGTGAAGCGTGAGCGCTATCACCGCCTCACCGACGAACTAATGAAGCACAGCCTGGTCTACAACCAAGGCCTTGTCGGGCAGACCGTCAAGATGCTCGTCGAGACCCAGGACCGCAAGAGCGGCTACCTCACCGGCCACACCGAGGGCAAGATCGTCATCCGCTTCGCTTCAAAAGACGCCAGCCTCATCGGGCAAATCGTCAACGTCAAAGTGACTTCAGCCACCCCGCTGTCCATCGAAGGAGAATTGGCCCAATGAGAACCATTGCCTTTAAGACCTTAGGCTGTCGGGTGAACTTGTATGAGACCGATGCTTTGGCGTCGCGGTTCAAGGCGGCGGGATATGAAATTGCCGACAACGACAGTGCTGCCGACATCTTCGTCGTGAACACCTGCACCGTCACCAACACCAGCGACCAGAAATGCCGCCAAGCCATCCGCCAGATTCGGCGCAAGCACCCTGAGGCGCTGATTGCCGTCACCGGCTGCATGGTCAACCACAGGAAAGACGAGCTGCTCCGGTCCGGCATCGCCGACTACGTCATCGACAATGAGCGCAAGGCCGCTTTGTTCGACATCATCGACGAGCACTTCCGCACCGGCCACAGCGACCCTGAAGGCTACGACCGCGACCTGTTCAGCTATCAGCCCGCCTTTGACACCTTCCACACCCGCAGCCTCATCAAGATCCACGACGGCTGCAACAACTTCTGCTCCTATTGCATCATCCCTATGGTCAGGGGGAGAGCTACCAGCCGTCCGGCCGAAGACATCTACAATAATGTGTGTGAGGTGGTCGCCCACGGCTTCAAGGAGATTGTCCTGACCGGCGTCAACATGGGACGCTATCAATACGAAGGCACCGGTTTTGAACAACTCGTGGAGCACATTCTGGAAATCGATGGCGACTTCCGCGTTCGGGTCTCCTCCATCGAGCCCGACCAGTTCAGCGACCACTTCCTGCAGCTCTATCAGCACGAGAAGCTCGCCCCCCACATGCACATCTGCCTGCAAAGCGGCTCAGACGACACCCTGAAGCGCATGCACCGATTCTACACCATCGCCCAGTTCCGCGACATGTGTCAGCGCATCAAAACCGCACGCCCCGATTTCAACCTCACCACCGACATCATCGTGGGTTTCCCTGGCGAGACGGAGCAGACTTTCAAAGAAAGCTGCGACTTTGCAAAGGAAATCGGATTCAGCCACATCCACACCTTCAAATACTCGGTACGCACCGGCACCAAGGCCGCTGCAATGCCCGACCAAGTGCCCGAGAGCGTCAAAACGGAGCGCAGCGAGGTGATGCGGCAAATCTCGCTGGACAACAAAGCCAAGTATTTCCAGATGATGCAAGGCCGAAACCAGCGGATGCTCATCGAACGCATCGACAGCAAAGGCATCGCACGAGGCTATGGCGAGAACTATCTCCCCATCATCCTCAAAGACTGCGGTGCGGAAAAGAACACCTTTATTAATATAAGGCTCGAGGAAATCATCAATCCGACCCATGAGGAAAAGATGGCATTCATTGGAAAATCAAACACTTACACATTGTGAAAAAAAAATTTCAACATTTTGAGTGTCAGTTCACGGAAAAGTTGTAATTTTGCAGCCCGAAAATAAAAAGAAAGTAGTTAGATTAACTAGGAAATAAGGAAGAAAGATATGGCAAACCACAAAGATGCAATCAAGAGAATCCGTCAGACAGAAAAAAGACGCTTGCACAATCGTTACTACGCCAAGAACATGCGTAACGAAGTCAAGAAATTCAGGGCTTTGACCAGCAAGTCGGAGGCCGAGGGTCAGCTCAGCAAGCTGTACTCCATCATCGACAAGGTCGCCAAGCGCGGTATCATCCACAAGAACAAAGCCGCCAACCTGAAGTCGAAGCTGTCGCACTTTACGGCAAAATTGGCATAATTGGAAGTTTTATTCATACATGTTGGTGCCTCTTCTACACAGTGGAAGAGGCTTTTTTGCTTGAGGTAATCCGAAAAGCACTATCTTTGCAGCCAACCCAGCCCCGTAGGGGCGTCAGACCATTAAGCAGGCGACGTCAGTCCCTGCACCTAACAACAAACCATGATGACCGAGAAGAAATCGATAAAGGAATGGGCTGCGGATGACCGCCCCCGCGAGAAGATGATGGCCAAAGGCAAGGCTGCCCTAAGCAACGCCGAGCTCATCGCCATCCTCATCGGCTCGGGCAACGCCGAACTGTCGGCGGTGGAGCTGTCGCGCGTCATCCTCGACAGCGTCGACAACGACCTCATCCGCCTCTCCAACCTCACGCTGGCTGACCTGATGGAGCACAAAGGCATAGGCGAAGCCAAAGCCATCACCATCATGGCCGCCCTCGAACTGGGCAAACGCCGCCGCGCCGCCGAAGCCAGTCTGCCCTCCGAGGTGAGAGACTCAAAAGACGCCTTCGAGCGCTTCCTGCCCCACATCGACGACATGCGTCAGGAGCACTTCCTGGTCATGTACCTCAACCAAAGCAACCATCCCCTCAAGGTGGAATGCATCAGCAACGGCGGCACCACCCACGTCATCGCCGACCCACGCATCATCTTCAAAAAAGCCTTGGAAATCAACGCCACCTGCATCATCGTGGGCCACAACCATCCCTCGGGCAATCCCCGCCCCAGCAGCGATGACCGCCATCTGACCAGACAACTCATCTCGGCAGGCAAGCTCCTCGACATCATCGTCAAAGACCATATCATCATCGGCAACGAATACTACTACAGCTTCCTCGACCACGGGGAGATGACCTTCTAAACACCAGCAACCATGAAACTCGTCACCGTCATCGGGGCCCGACCCCAAATCATCAAAGCCGCCGCGCTGAGTCGCGCCATCCGCAACCACTATGCCGACCGCATCCACGAAGTCATCGTCCACACCGGTCAGCATTACGACGACAATATGTCTGCTGTCTTCTTCGACGAGCTGGGCATCCCCCTCCCCGACTACAACCTCCACGTGGGCTCAGCCACCCACGGCATCCAGACCGCCCGCATGACGGAAGGCATAGAGGAAATCCTGCTGAAGGAAAAGCCCGACGCCATCGTGCTTTACGGTGACACCAACTCAACCCTCGCCGGCGCCGTCGCTGCCTCCAAGATCCACGTGCCCGTAGTTCACATCGAAGCGGGACTGCGCTCGTTCAACAAGAGCATGCCCGAGGAAATCAACCGCATCGTATGCGACCATTGCTCCACCCTGCTCTTCACACCCACCAAAGCGGGACTGGAGAATTTGAAACGCGAAGGGTTTGCTGTTGATGAAGACGGCCCTTCGACAGGCTCAGGGACCGATAAACCCACTATCGACAACCCCAAGGTCTACCACTGCGGCGACATCATGTACGACAACAGCCTGCACTTCGCAACCCTCGCCGAACAGAAAGCTAACGTACTGGCACGCATCGGATTATCGGGCAAGCCATACGTGCTGGCCACCCTCCACCGCGACGCCAACACCGACCACCCCGAACGCCTTGATGCCATCCTGCAAGCCTTCACCGAACTCTCGAAAGACATCACCATTGTGTTGCCCATGCATCCCCGCACACGCAAACATGCCGATGGCTTCCAAGCCGACAATATCATCATCACCGAGCCCGTCTCCTTCATGGAGATGATACAGCTGGAACAGCACGCACAACTGATCCTCACCGACTCAGGTGGAGTACAAAAGGAATCCTACTTCTTCCGGAAGCCCTGTGTCATACTCAGGCCCGAGACCGAATGGGTCGAGATCGTAGAAACCGGTGCCGCCACCCTTGCCGATGCCGACAAAGACAAAATACTGAAAACCAGCAGGCATTACCTGCAACACCCCCCTGTCGACTTCCCTGCCCTTTTCGGCGACGGTCACGCTGCAGAATTCATGCTTGAAAAAATTTTCGCCCAACCGCTTGTTTATTAAAGAAAAAGCCTTACCTTTGCATCCGCTTTTCGAAGCGAGTAACAAAATTATAATTCATTAACTATCAGTAATTTAATTATGAATCAGTACGAAACCGTTTTCATTTTAACTCCCGTTTTGTCTGACGAACAGATGAAGGAAGCGGTAAAGAAGTATGAAGATCAGCTGACCAGCAGAGGTGCAGAGATCGTTCATGAAGAGAACTGGGGCATGCGCAAGCTTGCCTATCCTATCCAAAAGAAGTCCACGGGCTTTTACCAACTCATTGAGTACAAGGCCGAGGGTACTGTGATCGCCGATGTCGAAACCGAACTGAAGCGTGACGAGCGCATCCTGCGCTTCCTCACCGTGAAGCTCGACAAGCACGCTATTGCCTACAACGAGAAGAAACGCAGCAAGAAAGCCGAAGCCGCAGCTGAAGCCCAAGCCTAATGTTGAACAATTAAAAAGGAAGAAAAATGGCACAAGTGAACAACAACAACGACATCAAATATCTGACTCCCATTGCAGTCGATACCAAGAGAAAGAAATACTGCCGCTTCAAGAAGAACCGCATCAAATACATTGACTACAAAGATGCCGACTTCTTGCTGAAGTTTGTCAACGAGCAAGGCAAGATTTTGCCCCGCCGCATCACCGGCACTTCAACGAAATACCAGCGCAAGGTTGCCCAGGCCGTCAAGCGTGCCCGTCACCTCGCCCTGATGCCATTCGTAGCAGATTGTTTGAAATAATTTGAAGGAGGACACATCATGGATATCATTCTGAAACAAGACGTCAACAATTTAGGATATAAGAACGACATCGTCACCGTGAAGGCCGGCTACGGTCGCAACTATCTCATCCCGCAGGGTATGGCCATCCTCGCCACCGAGCGCAACCGCAAGATCCTTGCCGAAGAGATGCGTCAGCAGGCTCACAAGGAACAAAAGATCAAGGACGAAGCCACCGAGAAAGCCAAGGCTCTGGAAGGCCTGAAGCTGCAGATCCCCGCCAAGGCAGCTGCCACTGGCAAGATCTTCGGATCGGTCAACACCATCATGATTGCCAACGCCATCAAGGAAGCCACCGGCATCGAAGTGGACCGCAAGCACATCGTCCTCAATGAAGACGCCATCAAGGAAGTGGGCGAATACACCGCCAAGATCAAGCTTCACAAGGAAGTGGCTGTCGACATCAACTTCAACGTTTTCGCTGAATAAACAGAAGTTTTTCATATTTTTGGAGGCTGTCTCGTCATCGAGGCAGCCTTTTTTGTACTTTTGCACTAATGATTACCAAGAACACCATCAAACAAATCGCTTCGCTGCGCCAGCAGAAGTTCCGCAAGGAACTCGGCCTCTTCGTCGTGGAGGGCCGCAAGATGACGGAGGAACTGCTGCACTCGGACTTCTCGACCATGGGACTCTATGCCACCGAAGCCTTCCTCACCGACCATCCCGCCTTCACGGAGGCAGAGGTCGTCACCGAGGTGCAGATGCAGCAGATGAGCGGACAGGACACCCCACCCGGTATCCTCGCCGTGGTGAAGATTCCCGAGCAAAACGAGTTGAAGACCAGCTCAAGCCTCGTGCTGGCTTTGGACGGCATCGCCAACCCGGGTAACATGGGTACGCTGATCCGCACAGCCGAATGGTTCGGCATCCATGATATGGTGTGCAGCATGGACTGCGTCGAGCTGTGGAACCCCAAGACGGTGCAGGCCACCATGGGCTCGCTCTTCAGAATGAAAGTCTGGAAAGCCGACCTTGCCACCTATCTACAGAAAGCCAAAGCTGAATGCAAGGCCGTCTATGGTGCCTTGTTGGAAGGCGAGGATCTCTTCCAAATGCAGTCCAAGCCCGAGGGCATCCTTGTCATCGGAAGCGAGTCGCACGGCATTCGCGCAGAGGTTTTGCCTTGCATCACGCACCCCGTCACCATACCCCGTGTGGGCGGCAGCCCGACTGAGTCGCTGAACGCTGCCGTGGCTGGTGCCATCCTGATGGCTGAGATGACAAAATAAAAAGAGCCGCTTGTATAGCGGCTCTTTTTATTGTCCTTATGGACTTGTTTCTTACTTCACGATGACAACGCGCTGGACGCTGTTGTTGCCGGCGTTGTCGTAGATGCTGAAGAAGTAGACGCCTGCTTCAACATTCATGTCGATGGTGTTGACCATGTTATTGAGCTTCACGATGCGAACCAGCTGACCGGCCACATTGTAGATGGCGACACTGTTCAGGTTCTCGCCTTCGAGGGTGACCTGCGAAGAGGCGGGATTGGGATAGATGCTGGCCAGTTGTTGAGCCACGTTCTCTTCCACATCGTTGGTGACGGCGAGGATGACGGGGATAATGAACTGAGGATTCTCTTCATCGTTGGTGTTGATGATGAGGTTGGCAGCATAATCCGTATCCATAGGCAGACCGATGGAGTTGATGCTGAGGGTAATGGTCTCGCTCTGACCGCCCATGATGGCGCCTTCGGTCTTGTTGACAGTGGCCCAAGTGGCGGGAATGAGTTCGCCTTGGCAATCCACGTTAATCATCCAAGCACCACCGAAGTTACCGGCGCTATAGCAGTGACTGAAGCTGTTACCGTTGGTGCTGAGCCAGTTACCGTCGGATTCCTCACCATATTCACCGCTATCCATAGTCATAGGATATTCACCGGCAGTTTGTTCAAGTTGAATGGTGGCCCACATGGCTTGACCCGTCATATAGACAGGCTCGTCGAAGTTGACGGAAATCCAATCCATGCTCGTCGTTGTGTGGATAGTCTTTTCGGCGAGGAGTTCACCAGGTTGATTGCGGAGACCTTGACCATAGATACGGAAGGTGTAGTTGTAGTCGGTAGCAGTATACTGATTCACATAGAAGCGAGCGGAAGTGATTCTCATACCCATAGCAGCACCAGCGTAGGCAGTGGCGGGCAGACGGATACCAAATTCACGGGTGTAAGCATCAGAAGAACCGATACCCGAGGCGTTCTCCACATCACCATTGTGATAGTAAAGGTCAGCAGTCTGGGTGCCTTCGCCACCTTCACCGAAGTCGAGCCAGCCGGCCCAGTCGCCGATGGAGTTACCATCGTTGATGATTTCGACATCAACAGTGGTTATGTCGTCTTCTTCCAATTCAACAGCGACTTCCTCGGGATCGACACTGAGTTCAGGAGCGGACTCGCCACCAATCTTCTTGAAGCTGAAGTTGTCAAGATAGTACTCAGAAGTAGCGGCATTCTCGGGCGGATAGAAGTTCATGGCGGCGAGGGTACGGCCCACCACGTTGTTACCGAAGCTGTCCAAGCTCCACTGCCAAGTGCAAACGAGAACCTCTTCCTCGCCAGGAGCAGTGTAGTAGTAGTTGGCAACGTCAGTGTCAGTGTCGACATTCAAGCGGAAGTGCATCCACTGGTCATACACAACATTAGTCAGAGTAGCGGTGCTGTTGCTACCGGCATGGATGGTACCATAACCAGGGGCGCTGGTCGAGTTGTTTCCGTCGTTGGTCAGGTGGAGGTAGCACTGCATAGCCCAAGTGCTGTTGCTGCCAGCAAAGTGGTGCAGAATGTTGAAATAACCGTTCTTGCCTTCGGGGATGAGGATGTCGAACTCGAGGTCGTAGTTACCATTCTCTTCATCACCGAGGAGAAGAACCTGGTCGTTGCCATAGGTAAGGTGACCGCACTTGGTGTCATCAAAGTTGGCAATCACGCCGTCTTCGTTGCCACCGGGAGCGTTGCTCCAAGTGGTCCACCAATCGTTACCGGCAGCAATGGCTTCCTGAGCAATCTTGCCACCTACGTTGTAATCCTCAAAGGGTTCGAAAAGCAGCTGTTCGTCGTTGCTCTGCAGCGTCACGGTGAGGTTGTCAATGTAGTACTCAGAAGTAGATGCATTCTCGGGCGGGAAGAAATCCATGGCGCCAAGGACGCGGTCGGTAACATTCTCACCGAAGCTGTCCAAGCTCCACTGCCATTCGGCATAGAGTTCTTCTTCCTGGCCAACTACATTGAAATACAGCTGGGCCACATCGTTGTCGGCATCGACATGGACGCGGAAGTGCATCCATTCGTCGTAGACGCAAGGCAGGTCGCAGGTGCTGTTGCTACCAGCGTGCACAGTGCCATGACCCGGAGCTTGAGTCGAATTCTGGCCATCATTGGTCTCGTGCATATAGACCTGAATAGCCCAAGTGCTGTTGGAACCAGCAAAGTGGTGCAACACATTGAAGTAACCGTTCTTGCCTTCGGGAACATAGGCATCGAATTCGAGGTCGTAGACACCCGTTGAGTGGTCACCGAGCATAACAACTTGGTCGTTGCCATAGGTAAAGTGGGCGGCCATTGTGCCACCGGCTTCACCAAAGGTACCATCTTCGGAACTACCAGGAGAGTTGCTCCAAGTAGTCCAAGGATCACCATAGGTTTGAGCGATCTTAGCGCCGGCAACGCCGTCGTTGAAATCAAAGCTCATCTGTGCAAAAGCGTTGCCGAAAACGAAGGCAACCATTGCAATGAGTAAAGATACTTTCTTCATTTTGTTGTGATTTTAGTTAATAATACGATTAAGTTGATTGTATTCTTTTTATGTAGTTTTACACGCTGCAAATATAATCAAAAAATGAAAAATGCAAGCGAAAAGTATTACTTTTTCGCTTCCTTCCAATAGGCAATCATCTCGTCAATGATAAGGTGTTGTACACCTTTACCTTGCTCACGGGCTTTCTGCTCAATGTAGGCAAAGCGCTCGCGGAATTTGATGTCGGTCTTTTCCAGGGCATCGTCAGGATTCACCCCGATATAATTGCCGTAGGTCGCCAAGGCAAAGAGCAGGTCGCCGTATTCCTCTTCGATATGGGCGATGTCGTCAGGCTGTTGCAAGGCTTCCATAAGCTCGTTTTTCTCCTCCTCCACTTTCTGCCAAGCCTGTTCGGCATCGGGCCAGCGGAAACCCACACCTGCCGTCTTCTGCGCCATGCGGTAAGCCTTCAGCAGAGAAGGCAAGCCTGCCGGCACGCCACCCAGCACGCTGCGGTTGTGCTCGCGCTCCAACTTGATCTTCTCCCAGTTCTGCTCCACCTGCTCGGCATTTTCAACATGCTCGTTGCCAAAGATATGCGGATGACGCACAATCATCTTTTCGCAGATACCGTTGAGCACGTCAGTGATGTCGAAGACACCTTGCTCCTGCCCTATCTTGGCGTAGAAAACAAGGTGGAGCATAAGGTCGCCGAGTTCCTTCTTCACCTCGTTAAGGTCGTCGTTGAGAATGGCTTGGCTGAGTTCATAGGTCTCCTCAATGGTGAGGTGACGGATGCTGTGTATGGTCTGGGCACTGTCCCAGGGACAGCCCGCCCTCACGGCATCCATAATATCAAGCAATCGCTTAAATGCAACTAATCTTTCGTCCATAATGGGTTGTTTTAGGCTGCAAAGGTAAGAATTTCGTACCTTTGCAGCCCCAATGGAACGACAAAAATGCCATATTCTTTTCGTGCTGTGCACCTTATTATTAATAGGTACAAAGGCGCAGGCACAACTCAGCCACCGCAATTATGAGATTGAAGCGCGGGTGCACTATGGCTACATGTACTTCCAAAACGACGAATACCACTCGGCCTTAGGGCGTTACAGCCGCCACACCCCCAGCTACGAACTCTCGCTGCACCGCAACACCTACGGCGAACATCGTTGGGAGGTGCTGCACAATTACCCCTCCATCGGGCTCACCTTCTATTATTCGAGCTTCCGCCACGACAGCATCTCTGCTGAACTGGGCCGCGTGTTTGCCCTCTACCCCTTCATCAACTTCCCCATCACCCCGGGCACCAACAGCCGCCTGACCTTCAAGCTGGGCGTGGGCGTGTCGTACCTCACCAACAAATTCGACCCGAAGGAGAACTACCACAACTATGCGATCGGCTCGCACATCAACGCCGCCATCAACCTCTCGTTCGAATACCGGCAGCGTCTCACCGACCGCCTGCATTGGGTGACCTCAGTCGGTCTGACCCACTTCTCGAACGGTGCCACGCGCACCCCTAACATGGGCATCAACATCTTCAGCGTAGCCACAGGGCTTTCATGGTATCTTGCCCCGCCAAAGGAACACATCGACAAGCGACTGCGACCCAAAAACTACCTCTTCGAATTCGATGGCAAGCGGCACTTCGTCACCGACTACCAATACACCCTCGGCTTCAAGGACATGAGCCAGGAATACGGCACCCACCAATACTTCTTTGTGCACAACCCCGCCGCCAACTTCATGTTCCAGCTCACCGAGCGTGACCGTCTGGGCCTTGGCCTTGAGCTTGTCTACGACTATTCCGACAAGGTCACCAAGCCCGACTGGGGGACTTACCTGAAGCCCGGCTTCCTGGTCTCCTACGAGATGCTGCTCGACCGCGTCAGCTTCATGTTCAACGTAGGCCTGCGCAACAACGTGCCGCTCAACTCGTCATCGTTCGGTTTGCTGTTCTATCAAAAAGTCGCAGTCCGTTATTACTTCAACGAGCACCTGTTTGCCACCCTCGCCTTCACCACCTACGACATCAAGGCCGACTTCATCAGCTTCGGCATCGGCTACCACATACAACACAAATACTATCTGCCAACCCATGAAAAGAAACGTCATCGCAATCCTGTTTTCCCTCGTTAGTCTGGCGGCCACATCGTGCAGCAAGGTGGACGCGCTCTTCAACAACGGGGAGCCTGTTGCCGAGACACGTGAGGTGGATCACTTCAGCACCATCACGATGTACAACAACGTGAACGTCAAGTTGGTGCACGATAGTCATCCCCATTTGGAGTTGACCTGTCCGAAGAACCTCATCGGCAAAGTGACCACAAAGGTGGAGGGTGACACCCTCTTCATCCGCAACGAGAACGACTTCAACTGGCTTCGCAGCTACGACTACAGCATCGACCTGACCGTGTATTACGACAGCCTGCACGAGGTGAACTTCGCCTCGATCGGCACCCTGCGCTGCACTGATTCCATCCGAGGCTATGGACAGCTGAACATCGACACGATTGACAGTATCGTCAATCCCCATTGGGTTCGCGAATTCTACCTCAAAATCAACGAAGGCTGCGGCGACATCGACCTCACTCTGGCAAGTAGCGTAGTGAAGAACTACTTCGTCAACGGCACCTCATGCGTCACCCTCAGAGGCAAGGCCGAATACACCGAGGTTATCATGCGGAGCTACGGCCTGGTGCACGCCGAAAACCTCCACTCCAACTTCGTCAGGGTGAACTCCTATTCCACCAACGACGCCTACGTGTGGGCCCGCACCAAACTCACCGCGAGACTCTACAGCATTGGAAACGTGTATTATAAAGGTCACCCCCAAGTGGTTGAGCATTGCGAAGGCGACGGACGAGTCATCAAACTGGAGCCATAAAATTTTTCCCTTGGAATTATCAATTTTGGTACGAAATTTGCATGTTTTCGAGAGGATAAACTATAAAATGATAAACAAATAAACAAAACACTCAATACAATGAAAGCGTTAAGACTTATCCCCCTCATTGCCTTGATGGCCTTCGTCGGCTGCTCGTCACATCGTCAGACGGCATACGACGACACCTACTATTCGCCTTACGGCAACACTGGCGGACGCATGGCCTCGGGCAACGGTTCCTACGTGAGCCCCAGCATCAGCAGCAACTCGGAATACAACTATCAAGCCTACTATTCCGACAGCAAGAACTACGTCAACAATGCCGACCCCGTTTATCAGACCACTGAGACGGTGACCGACACCAACGGTGTGGTGTACACCACCACGGAGACCTATTACGATGCCGACTTTGCCACGCGCATCAAGCGTTTCGGCACGCAGGCCTCTTCGACGAGAGACTACTATGACGACTACTACACATACGACGGAGGTACCACCTACGTTTACGTGGACAGCTACGATCCCTTCTATTGGGACTATTATCCCAGCTTTTATATAGGTTGGGGCTATCGTCCATACTGGAGAACCTATTGGGGCTGGGACTACTACTGGGGCTACCCCTGCTATTGTCACAATCCCTATTGGGCCTACGACTGGGGCTGGCATCATCCCTATCATCACCATCCTCATCACTATGACTGGCACCATGGCGGTGGTCATCACCACCATGGCGGACACGGCGGTCCTGGCGGCGGCAGCTTCGGCAACTATGTGGCCAGCGTCAGACATGGCAACAGCACAGGAGGTTCGATGAGCCGTGCTTTACCCAACAATGGGCGCAACAACCTCACCAATAGTGCCAATGTCGGCGGCAGCATGAGCCGTCCGCAGTCAGCCAGCGCGGGTCGCGCCAACACCAGCCGTCCCACGGTGAGCAACCGTCCTTCGAGCAGCAGCCGTCCCACGGCAAGCACCAATGCTCGTCCCAGCAACAGCGTCTCTGCTCAAGACCAGCGTCCTGCCAACTCGGGCAACGCCCGCCCCAACAGCCAAGGCAGTGCCCGCACGGGCAGCCAGAGCGGCGAACGCCAGAGCTACACCTCGCCCAACAGCAGCCGTCCTTCACGCTCCAGCTCAGAATACGTACGTCCGCAGAGCTCGAATAGCAGCAGCCATAACAGCGGCAGCTATAACAGCGGCAGCCGTAGCTCGTCAAGCGGAAGCTACAACAGAAGCAGCTCGTCATCGGGCAACTACAATAGGAGCAGCTCCTCAAGCTCAAGCCGCAGTTCGAGCAGCAGCTATAGCGGCGGCAGCCGCAGCTCAAGCTCCTCAAGCCACAGCTCGGGCAGCCATAGCTCAGGCGGCGGAAGTCGCAGCAGCGGTGGCGGCGGCGGTGGAAGTCGCGGCGGTGGCGGTGGCGGTGGCGGAAGAAGATAATTTCCGTTCCGACAGCGGACATTGAAAAGAAAAGACTACCTTTGCAGATTGAAATGCAAGGTAGTCTTTTTTTATCCTGTAGACCATGAAGAGAACACTTACCACTATAACCGCCCTCCTGTTTGCCCTCGCCGCCTTTGCGCAAAGTGCCGATGATGCCTGCCTGTTTTCGCAGACCTATTACCAAGGCACAGCCAAAGCCCTGGGTATGGGCAACGCCATGGGAGCGGTGGGCGGCGACATGACTGCCGCCAGCATCAATCCGGCAGGCTTGGGCATATACCGCAGCAGCGAGGTCACCACCACATTCAGTCTGATGGACAACTACAATGCCTCAACCTATTATGGCACACAAGACGGTGCCAACAAGTTCCGTTTCTCCATCCCCAACGTCGGATTTGTCGGCACAAAGGAGAAAAGCAACTACCGTCCCTTGCGTTTTGTCCAGTTCGGCATCTGGCTTACCCGCACCAACGACTTCAACCAGCACACCCTTAGCAGGGGCATCAACCCCACCAGCTCGAAGATCGACTCCTATCTGGCCCGCATGGACGGCTACACGCCCAACGAGTTGCAAGACGCCTTCCCCTACGACATCTATCCCGCCTGGAACACCTACCTCATTGACCTATATCAGGACGAAGAAGGGCCCTACTATGGAAGTCCAGTCCCTCAAGGCAACATCTGGCAAGCCCAAGAAAACGAATTCAAGGGCCGCAACGAAGCCTGGACCTTTGCGGGTGGCTTCAACTACTTCGACAAACTTTACCTTGGCCTGAGCCTTGACCTCACCCATATCAAACGTGTGGGCACCAAAACCTTCACGGAGACTCCCGTAAGCGGCACCGAAACCGATTTCAACGAATGGCATTTTAAGGAAGACCTCAGCAGCAGGGCCATAGGCGTCAACGCGAAAGTCGGCCTCATCTACCATGCCAACAGCTGGCTCCGTCTTGGAGCAGCCTTCCACTCGCCCACCATCTACAGTTTCGACGAGAAATGGCAGACCGAAACCGAGTCGCAGATTGTCATGGTAACCCGCAAGAGTCTCAGCCCAGAGTCAAGCTATGAATATATCTTCATCAGCCCGCTGAAGTGGGTGGGCAGTCTGGCCTTCATCCTGGACCAGCGGGGCATGATCAGCCTGGATGCCGAATACACCAACTACGGTGCGGCACGGTTCAGAACCGCCGCTGATGATGACTTTGACTACACCCCGACCAACGACCTCATCAAGGAAACCTATGGAAGGACCCTTAATTTCCGTCTGGGAAGCGAATGGCGGGTGAGCGATTCCTATCTCAGAGTAGGTGTCGGCTACTATGGCAGTCCCTTCGGCTTGGGCGAGACGGGAGGCAGCGTCAAGAAAGCCTCTTGCGGTCTCAGTGTCCCCGTATCGAAGTCCATTTCTTTCGACTTCGCCTACGAGCTGACCTACGGCAAGTCGTATCAAATCCTATACGATGCCGGCGACTTGGGCATCGAGCCCGTCACCCAAAAGCAGTTCAAGAACTTGGTGGCAACCACTTTCAAAATCAGGTTCTAAGCATAATAAAAGAGCCGCCCTCACGAGCGGCTCTTTTATTGTCAACACTTCTATCAAGCATTGTATTGTGCAATAATGCCTTTGTCGACCAGGATACGTCCGCAGTATTCGCAGACGATAATCTTCTTGTGCGTGCAGATGTCCAACTGGTGTTGGGGCGGGATGCGGTTGAAGCAACCGCCGCAAGCCTCATCGAAGATGCCCACCACGGCCAAACCGTTGCGGGCGTTCTTGCGGATACGCTTGTAGGCCACCAAGAGGCGGTCCTCCACCAGCTTCTCGCATTCTGCCGAACGCTGCAGGAGTTGTTCCTCTTCCTTCTCGGTGCCTTCCACCAATGAGTGGAGCTCTTCTTTCTTCTCGTCGAGGGCGGTCCTCAGTTCCGCGAGGTGCATCTGGGCATCAGCCACCTTGGCAGCCAGGTCGTTGTCCTTGGCAGTGATTTCCCTGATGCGCTTTTCCGACAACTGGTTGTCGAGCTGTTGGTATTCGATCTCCTTGGTCAGCGAATCGTACTCACGATTGTTGCGCACATTGTTCTGCTGGTCCTCATATTTCTTGATCAGCGCCTCGGTCTCCTTAATCTTGATCTTGTAATCGGAGATATCCTTCTGGTGCTTCTTACTCTCTTCCTTGAAGTTGGCAATACGGGTCTCAAGGCCGGCGATTTCGTCCTCGATGTCCTGAATCTCGAGAGGCAGGTTGCCGCGATAGGCACGAATCTCGTCAATCTTCGAGTCGACCTGTTGCAGGGTGTACAAGGCCACCAGCTTACGCTCAACACTCACTTCAATCGAATCTTCCTCCGGTTTGGGAGCCTCAACCTTCACCACGGGAGTTTCTTCCTTTGGGGCTTCCACTTTAGGTTCGGCCTCGGGTTCCACTTCAGCAGCCTTCTTTGTCGTCTTCTTGACCGTCTTCTTGGGAGCGGCAGCCTCTTCCTTCTCTTCGGGTTCAGCGGCAGGCTTTGCAGCTTTCTTTGTGGTCTTTTTGGTTTCCTTAACTTCTTTAACCTCAGCAACTTCAGTCACTTCGGCTTCTTCTTTTACTTTCTTAGTAGCCATATTATGATTCCTTGTTTTTTACGAAGTAATAAACCGCATTCGTTCTTGTTTCAGCGATTTCGGCTGCAAAGGTAGGAAATTTTTTCCTAATGAGTTCACATATTAATTCTTTCGTGAATTGTTCCGTCTCGAAATGGCCGCCGTCCACCAGCAGGACATCCCCCTCGGGAACAAAGAAATCGTGGTATTTGATGTCGGCGGTGAGATAGGCATCCACATTCTGGTGCAAGGCTTCCTGCATGAATGGGCTACCCGAGCCACCGCAAAGCGCCACCTTTTGGATGGGCTTCCCCGTCAACGCGGAATGACGCAGGCAGGGGGTGCCGATGGTTTCCGCCACAAGGCCAAGGAACTCAACCTGTCCCATGGGAGAATCGAAATCGCCCACCATTCCGGCGCCACAACACTCCGGTTCGGCATCGGAAGGCTGCAGCAGATGCAGGTTCTTCAGTCCAAGACGTTCGGCCAAAACTCGACTTACACCTAAATAGCTGTTGTCCAAATTAGTATGCATTGAAATCATAGAGATATCATGCTTCACGGCCTTCATCACGGCACGTTCGATATAGGTCTCAGGCGTCAGATGCTTCAATCCGTGGAAGATTAGGGGATGATGGCTGACGATGAGGTCGCAGCCCTTGGCCACCGCCTCATCCACCACCGCTTCGGTGATATCCAGACAAATCAAGGCTTTACGGGTTTCGGCATCAAGATTGCCCACCTGCACGCCCGCGTTGTCATAGCTCTCCTGCCAATGCAACGGGGCCACCTCGGTGATACAGTTCAAAATGTCTTTTACGGTCATATTTTTCAAAATTTGGCCAAAAATAGCGAAAAAAACCTTACTTTTGAGCCCTATTATGAGATTTTTGCTGTTGCCCATATCACTTTTATACCATATCGTGCTGACAGTCAGGCATAAGCTCTACGATTGGCATTTCCTGAAATCCACCCGTTTCGAGCATCCTGTAGTCTGCGTGGGCAACCTCAATCTGGGCGGGACGGGAAAAACGCCCCACACGGAATACCTTATTCAACTGCTGAGAGGCGAATACCATGTGGCCACCTTGAGCAGAGGCCATGGCAGAAAAACCAGAGGCTTCAAACGGGCCGAGACGGCAAGCACTTACGAAGACTTAGGCGACGAACCACTGCTATATTTCAGGAAACACCCCGAAATTCAAGTCGCTGTGGACGAAGACCGTGTGGACGGCGTCCGCAAGCTCCTGATGAGCCACAACGCCCCAGAAGTCATCCTTCTGGACGATGCCTTTCAACATCGTAGCATCAAAGCCGGTCTTAACATCCTATTAACCGAATACCAGCATCTTTACACCGAAGACTATCTTATTCCTGCAGGTACGTTACGCGACGTAAGGTCAGCCGCCAAGAGAGCCGACCTTATTGTGGTTAGCAAGTCGCCAAAGGATTTGGACGAAAACCAGAAGCAGGAAGTCATCAACCGGCTGAGGCCCACAGACAAGCAAAAAGTGTTCTTCTCTTATCTGGAATACGCCCCACTGCAGGAAGCCGACTCCGTTTTGGCCTTTTGCGGCATCGCCCATCCCGAGCCTTTCATAGAGGAACTGAAGAAACGCTATAAAACCGTTGATTCACTGACTTTTGCCGACCATCACGCCTACACGAAAGAAGATGTGACAACCCTTTTGGAGCACTATGCCAACCTCAAAGGCGAAAAGAAAATCATCATCACCACTGAAAAAGATGCTGCACGTTTGACAAATTCTCCTTATCTTTGTCAGTTGGAAGCAATGCCTTTATTTACTTTAGGCATTACGGTGCGTTTTCATGAAGAAGAGAAGTTTAACGAAGAAATATTGAACTATGTACGACAAAATCATAACCACTGTTGATTACCTCAATCTGAAGACGAAGAACTTCCGTCCCGAAATCGGCATCGTCCTGGGCTCCGGGCTGGGAGGTTTGGCCGACGGCATCGCCGTGGAATGTGCCATCCCCTACTCTGAAATTCCCAACTTCCCCATCTCGACGGTGAAGGGGCACAAGGGCCAGTTGCTGTTTGGCGCCATCGCCGGTCGGCGCGTGGTGGCCATGCAAGGACGTTTCCATTATTATGAAGGCTATCCGATGAGCGAGGTCATTTTCCCCATCCGTGTAATGATGGAACTGGGCATACAGTTCCTCATCCTCAGCAATGCCTCTGGCGGTCTGAATCCCGACTTCAAAGTGGGCGACATCATGATTATCACTGACCAGATTCATGCTATGGTGAACCCGTTGATCGGCGTCAACGACGACCGTTTCGGCGACCGTTTCCCCGACATGAGTGAGCCTTACGACAGACGCCTCATCCGCTTGGCCGACGACATCGCCCAGGAGAAAGGCATCGAGGTAAAACATGGCGTGTACACCGCAACCTCCGGTCCGACCTACGAAACCCCTGCTGAATGCCGCTACTTCCGCATCATCGGCAGCGACGCCGTCGGGATGTCGACCACACCAGAGGTCATCGTGGCGCGGCAGGGCAAATTACCGGTCTTCGGCCTCTCCATCATCTCCGACTTGGGCAACATCGTCGGAGAAGAAAAACCCACCGTCATCACCCATGAAGATGTTATCAAGGCGGTGAATGCCGTCGAACCCAAACTGATCGTCCTCATCACCGAACTCATCCGCCGTTCCTCCGAAATCAAGTTCTGATGGCTGTCTATTTCGTCACCGATTTCCATTTAGGCATCCCCTCGCTGGAGAACAGCCACGAGCGCGAACGCAAGCTGCTGCGCTTTCTGGACACTATCCGTCCCGATTGCGAAGAGCTTTACCTGATGGGCGACCTTTTCGACTTCTGGTTCGAATACAAGACCGTGATACCAAGAGGCTACGTCAGGATGCAAGGCAAGTTGGCCGAATTTGCCGACGCAGGCATCCCTTTGCATCTCTTCATCGGCAACCACGACCTTTGGAGCTTCGGCTACCTGCACGACGAGATTGGCATTGAGCTACACCGCGAACCGGTCGTCAAGACCATCAAGGGCAAGAAGTTCTTCCTGGTCCATGGCGACGGTAAGGGACCTGGCGACAAGGGATACAAGTTCCTGAAGCGCGTGTTCGAGGGCAGGTTCAACCAATGGCTGTTCCGCTGGCTGCATCCCGACCTGGGCATCGGTCTGGCCCTCAGGTGGTCGCACCGCCACCGTCTGAAGAAACTCCACAATGAGGTGGAACGAGGCTATTACAACGACATTCCCAAGACTCGCCTCTACCAATATGCCCAAGAGCAGGCCGCCTTAGACCCCAGCATCGACTTCTTCATCTTCGGTCACCAACACAAGCCCATGCAGTATCAAGTCGGCGACCATGCCCTGACCACCGTGGTGGGCAACTGGATCTATGATTTCACCTACGCCGTGTTCGACGGAGAGACCGTCGAGCTTAAAAAGTATGATATTCCACAATAAACCTTTAAATACTAATCTTATGCAAATCACCAATAATTACATTGAATCCAACAAGGATCGTTTCCTTGAGGAACTGTTTGAACTCATTCGCATTCCGTCCATCAGCTCGGAAAGCGCTCACAAACCCGACATGATCCGCTGCGCCGAGTGTTGGCGCGACAACCTGCTGAAAGCCGGTGCCGACAAAGCTGAGGTAATGCCCACCGATGGCAACCCCATCGTCTATGGCGAAAAAACCATCGACCCGAAACTGCCCACCGTGCTGGTATACGGCCACTACGACGTGATGCCGGTCGACCCCATCGACCTGTGGCACACCAACCCCTTTGAGCCTGTCATCAAAGACGGCAAGATATGGGCTCGCGGCGCCGACGACGACAAAGGCCAGTCATTCATGCACGCCAAAGCCTTCGAGACGATGGTGAAGACCAACACCCTCCCCTGCAACGTGAAGTTCATGCTTGAAGGTGAAGAGGAAATCGGCTCGCCCGCCCTCTCGAAGTGGGTCGCTGAATACAAAGACCTGGTGAAGGCCGATGTCATCCTCGTGTCCGACACCTCGATGATTGCCAGCGATGTGCCGAGCATCACCACAGGCTTGCGCGGTCTCTCCTATTGGCAAATTGAAGTCACAGGACCCAACGCTGACCTGCATTCAGGCCTCTTTGGCGGCAGCGTGGCCAACCCGCTTAACACCCTCTGCGAAATGATTGCCAAGTGCATGGACGAGAACAACCACATCACCATTCCGCATTTCTACGACGACGTTGTGGAATGCTCAGACCGCGAGCGTGAGATGCTCAACATGGCACCTTACAATGAGGAAGACTACAAGAAGAGCATCGGCGTGAAAGCCCTGCGCGGCGAGAAAGGCTACACCAAGATTGAAAGAGTCGGCATCCGTCCCTCATTCGACCTATGCGGAATGTGGGGTGGCTACACCGGCGAAGGCGCGAAAACCGTATTACCCTCGAAGGCTTACGCCAAACTGTCGTGCCGCCTCGTGCCCAACCAAAACAATGAAAAGATCTCCGCTTTGGTGAAGGATTACTTCGAGAAGAACGCCCCCGACTACGTCACCGTCGAGGTCACCCCGCTGCATGGCGGACAAGCCTACGGTTGCCCTGTCGACGTGCCGGCTTACAAAGCTGCCGAAGCCGCCTATATGGACACTTACGGCAAACTTCCCATCCCAATGCGCTCAGGCGGAAGCATCCCGATCATCGCCAGATTCGAGGAAGTGTTGGGCATCAAGGCCATCCTCATGGGCTTCGGCCTTGGCGAGGACGCCATCCATTCGCCCAACGAGAACTACCGCCTCGACCACTTCTACAAAGGCATCGAGACGATTATTGCCTTCTATCAGCATTTTGCCAAAGGCGGCAATATCGCCTGATAGAAGGGCAACACCATCAAAAAAGGGAGAACCGATTGGCTCTCCCTTTTTTCGTTATCATTTCTGGTATTTCTCAGGAATGTATTTCCTGCCGTTCTTGTAGTTGTCGAGACCTTTCTTCAGGAAGGTGAGGAAGGCGGCCTTGTCCTTACTATAGGAACGTGGAATCATCAGCATGTCGCCGTCGTTGTCAAGCAGCACGTAGTAAGGCTGAGCATTGGCACCGAAGCGGGTCTCCTGGAAGTCGATGTTCTTGGATCCGATGGTCTTCTTGACCTTGCCGTTCTTCGTTGACACCGACCAGTCCTCTTCAGGCATTTGGGTCTTGTCGTCAACATAGAGGGCGACCACCACATACTCGTCGCGCAGCATCTTCAGCACCTCGGGGTCGCTCCAGACGCTGTTTTCCATCTCGCGGCAGTTGTTGCAGCCGTGACCGGTGAAGTCAACGAAAACAGGTTTGTCTTGGGCACGGGCGCAACTCAACGCCTGATTGTAGTCGAAATAACCACTCAGGTCATGAGGCAATTCAAGCACATCGCCGTATTTGGGTTCCTCGCAGATATTGGCTTCCTGCTGCGACTCAACATATTTAATCGTCCTGTCAAGGTTGAAATCAAGGGTTTGTTGAGGAGGCAGATAACCCGAGAGGGCCTTCAAAGGAGCACCCCACATGCCGGGGATCATATAAATCACGAAGGTGAAGTCAACGATAATGAGGATGAGGCGGAACACACCCAACTCCTTAACTTCCTTCTCGCCTTTGAAACGAATCTTGCCCAACAGGTAGAAGCCCAACAGGGTGAAGCATACGATCCAAATACCGAGGTAGACTTCGCGATCGAGCAGACCCCAACCGTAAGCTTGGTCGGCAGTCATAAGGAACTTGAAGCCCAGGGCCACTTCGACGAAGCCCAAGACGACCTTCACCGAGTTCATCCAGCCACCGCTCTTCGGCAGTTTCTGAAGCAGGTTGGGGAACATGGCGAAGAGGGCAAAAGGCAAAGCGAAGGCAATGGAGAAGGCCAGCATGCAGATGATGGGCGTCCAAACCGCACCTTGTGTGGATTGGATCAGCACGGTACCCACGATAGGTCCAGTGCATGAGAACGACACCAGCACCAGCGTAAGAGCCATAAAGAAGATACCGCCCAAGTTCTTGGTGTTCTGTTTACTGTCACTCTTGTTCACCATATTACTGCCAAGGGTAATCTCGAAGGCACCGAAGAACGAGGCAGCGAAAATCATGAACACCAGGAAGAAAATCAGGTTGGGGATCCAGTTGGTCGCCAGCCAGTTGAAGATACCGGAAGTGACCCCTTCACCACCAACGAAATAAGTAATCAGGATGATGGCAGCGATAGGCAGGGTGTAAAGCATCACGATGAACACGAAATACATGAATGCCTTGAAGCGGCCTTCCTTCTTGCTTTCGTTCTCACCGTGCATGAAGAACGACACCGTCATAGGCACCATAGGGAACACACAAGGCGTGAGCAGGGCAGCCAGACCCCACAGGATGGCCGACAGGATCATGCCCCAAAGGCTGGTGTCGGTACTCTCGGCACCTTCAGAGGTGAAATATTCGTAATCGTCGTCAGCCGACAGCACCGCCTTCTCTTTGCCAGCATCAGCCTCGGCGCCTTTATCTCCTGAAGGAGCTACTGGAGCCATAATCGTTTCGCCATTGGCACCAGGCACGGCAACTTCAAAATCAGCTGAAACAGGCACACAACCGCCATCCTTGCAGGCTTGTCCCATGATAGCACCCACTACCATGAAGGCATTGTCCGTCAGCTTCTTTAAACGCTGGGCATAGATAGCGGTTCCCTTGAATTGGACATACTCAACCTCAAAGATGTCGTCGTAAAACTTCTCGCCCTCAATGACATCCCTTGCCTCACCCACTACCTCAAAGTCGTTGGAGGGTTCAAACTCGAACTCGGTGGGCTTGGGTCCCAAATCGGGCATCTTTGTGGAATAGATATGGAACGATGGGTCAACAGTAGCCGTAGCGACCAAATCGAATTCCGTTTCATTGACCTCCTGAATGGAGAACGCCCATTTCACAGGATCAACAATCTGAGCCTGCATCTTCATAGGCAGTATGGCGGCAAAGGCCATCAGCAGGATTAGGAATAGTTTTCTCATAATAGACAATTGTTTGATTTCAGATTAGTTAGATAGAATCGGCAAAAATACGAAATCTATCTTTTCATTTCGCAACGCAGGACGGATTTTGTTTCCGAAGTCACCTTAAAGCGGTTATCTATGCGGAATCCGACCACCCAAAGAATGTCATCTTCGGCGTTAGTCAGCAACCAGGCATTCTGTTTCTGCCATTCCGTAAACTTTTGGTCTACAAAGAAATCACTCAAGAGTTTGGAGCCTTTCATACCCAAGGGATGAAAGCGGTCGCCATGCCGCCAATGGCGCAAGGTCAAGGGAAACTGGATTTTGTCGAGATCCAATTGTGCCACATCCTGCGACTTGTCGATGACAAAATCAGCGGTTCTCTCAAATTGGGAGAAACGAAGGTGAACGGGTGAAAAAATTTCCTCCTCCCCTATTTCGATTTGGATTTCCTCTTCCGCAACAGGTTGAATTTCAGAAAGCACCAGTTCATTTCTTCCAATGACCAACTGATGGGTTGGAGAGTAATACTTGTTGCCGATGCCTGTTTCCATGGCTTCGAAAATGAAGTGGCATTGGTCGGTGTTGAAGCCGTATTGGCGAAGCCACTCAAATAGCAATTGTTCTCTTTGCGTCATTGCGAGCGCAGCGAAGCAATCCAGACTAACATGAAAAGACTTATTTATCTGGATTGCTTCGTCGTTCCTCCTCGCAATGACGGATACTGCATCCTGTTCCTCAACAATCTGAGACAGCTTCTCATTCAACAATTCTCGATATAGTTCATTCTCCGAAGCAAGATGTTCCACAGATTTGTACAAACCCTGCCGCGCCTCGGTATGCAGTTCATCGAAGACGGGCAACAGTTGGTTACGGATTTTGTTACGGAGATAGACGATCTCTGCATTGGTGTGGTCTTCTCGCCACGTAATGTTGTTTTCAACAGCATACTGGTGGATTTGTTCCCGCGAAGCCCAAAGCAACGGGCGGATGATGGCACCATTCTGTGGTCGCATTCCTTTCAAGCCACGAAGTCCTGCACCACGCAACAAATTGATGAAAAAGGTCTCGGCTTGGTCGTCGGCATGATGGGCTACGGCTATTTTGTCATAGCCCAATTGTTGCCGCAAATCCTCAAACCAAGCATAACGTAAGTCACGGGCGGCCATTTCGATGGAGATGCCTTGCTCGGCAGCATATTGTCCCGTATCGAAATGCTTCACAAAACATTGAATACCATTCCGTTCGGCATATTCTCGGACAAACTCTTCGTCTCCATCGGATTCCTCACCGCGCAAATGGAAATTGCAGTGCGCCACCACGAATTCCACCTTAGATTTCAGCAACAAATCGGCCAAAACCATAGAGTCGATGCCGCCGCTCAATGCCAGAATGAGGCGGTCGCCTTCGGCAATCAAATTACACCTATTAATATATTGTTGGAACGCTTGAAGCATCGTCAATGCCTTACTACAAATTTCCCAAATCCTTGACCGTCAACTTGAACGAAATACAATCCTTCAGAATAATTGCTCGTTTCGATCCTTACTTGTTGACTATCAGCAACAAATGAATCCATCAGTTGACCTTGGATATTATAAACCTTAATCATGTTTGAAACTTCTACTGATAAGTTGACAAATTCATCGGCAGGGTTAGGGAAAAGATTGAATTTCTGTTCGTTGGCTTCATCTATCACATTATAACACGGATGTTCCTCAATGCCAATGGCTTCGTAAGCATTGAAAACCGATTGCAAATTATCAAAACTGAAATGATACTCAAAAGGATAATCGGTATGCGCGTAAATAATGGAATGGTCGGGGGCAATGAGGAAATAGTCGGGCGCACCCACCAAATGATAAAGGTCGTATATCTCCGTACCGCCTCCATACCTACTTATAGTCGGGAACTCCACACCATACTCCTCGCACCATTGCAAGCATATACCAGTGCCGTCTATCTCATCCACCTCAATATAATAGATATCTTCCTCATTGCAACCATAACGGTAATAACTATCCACCACATTCGGTGCAATGAGATGGCAACCTGGACAAGAATAATAAAATGCCTCAACCAAAACATATTGCCCTCTGTCAAGAATATCAAACAGATGGATTTCGTTGCCATGACAATCTGTTGCCATAAAATCAAAGGCCGTTGGAGGTACGCTCACTATTTCAGAGGCACATTCCGAACCGTCCTCGCAATGCGAAACGACATAATAATTGCCTCCCAACCGTGGATTGAAATCGATCAAACAAACCGTGTCATAGACATCTTGCTCGAAGTAATCAATAGGTGTTGAATCATAACTTCGATTATATACATGATAATATTCTGCATTCTCAACACCTGCCCATGACAACAAAAGGTCGGCATCGAGCAATTCGGTTCTCAATTTGGTCGGAGCCTCACATTCGCCAAAATTGCAGTCGGCAGGCATAATGCCAAGACTATCAAAAACATTATACAAATTCATATAAGTAATTGATTCCCTGCAAATCTCATGATTAGAATAAATTAGAAGGTAACGAGGAATTTCCATACAATCCTCATACAGGTCGAAAAACTGCTGGGCGCCACCGTCAGCCGTCACCAAAGGGCACTCCACACCATTATTAGTCAACCACGAAATGCCAGCTTCATCGTCCTTCCATACACAAAGCGACATCACGAACATCTCGCGACCATTGCAGCCAAATCGATGGTAAACCTCCTTGAGTCGAGTGGCATCGGCATACCCAACCGGTAAAAATTCCACAAACACATGCTGCCCACCGTCAAGCAATTCAAACAGATTGTATTCAACGCCATAGCAATCCGTGAAGGTAAAATCGTCAACTTCGGGCGGACATTCTGCCTTCAAACCCCAAGCCAGCGCTATAAACGCCCATACAAACAACAATTTCTTCATCATCAGGAATTTTATGGTTACTCTGACTGCAAAAGTACAAAACTCTCACAATCTGCAAAATAAATCACTTCTTTTTTTTCACCGAGAAACCAAAACCACCAATCTTCTCACCGAGACCATAGTATTTCCCGTGGGAATAGGCCAAAGGCCGCGCATGGTTGAGTTGGAAGGCGCCCGTGCCTTTGTCGATGAGCTTTTCCTCTGCATCGATGGCCACCACCTCGGCGATGAACATATCATGTGAGCCGAGCTCCTTCACCTCCACCACCTTGCACTCGATGCACAGCGGCGACTCCTTAATCAAAGGGGCTTTCACCAGTTGAGCAGGCTCGGTGTGCAGGTGCATTTCCTTGAACTTGTTGTAGTCGCGCCCTGAGCGCACGCCGCACCAGTCGGTGGTGGCGGCTAATTCCTCCGTCGTTAGGTTGATGACAAACTCTTTATTTTTCATGATGAGTTCGTGCGAGTGGCGCTCCTTGCGGACGGAGATGTAGCACATGGGCGGGTCGGAGCAAATCGTGCCGGTCCAGCCAATAGTGATAATGTTATAGTTCTCCTCGCAGTCGCCGCAAGTGACCATCACGGCAGGCAAGGGATAAATCAACGTTCCGGGTTTGAAAGGGATTTTCATATTGTCTTTTGTTTTTACGAATGTAGGGCTGCCACAATGTGGCAGCCCTACAATACAACCAATAATGTTGGTTTATTCAATCGTCCATGTCGAGCCGCTGTTCAGCAGGTCGTCCATGTTGTGGATCTTCGAGTTGGCCTTCTCGTTGGCAATGACCTCGTCGAGGCTGTCGTTGAAGGTCGGGGCTTTCACGTCACGGATAACGCCGATGGCGACGGGGAAATGAGGCGGCATCATGTGTGCCAGCATCATGTGGATACCCGTGTCTTCGGTGGTCTTGTCATGAACGAGAAGATCCTTCTCGGTGATGCCGTTCTCGCCAATCTTCACCACTTCGAGGTGATTGCCATTCAGGCGGATACCCTTGTCGCGGTTCTTGCCGAAGATGAGAGGTTGTCCGTGGACGCACTTCACCTGCATATCGTCGCGAACGTCCTTGCCAGTGATGTTCTCATGCACGCCGTTGGAGAAGATCATGCAGTTTTGCAGCACTTCCGTCACAGCGATACCGTCGTGGTGGTACGACTCCATGAAGATGTCGGTGAGTTCCTTGGGGTTAACGTCCACGCCACGGGCAAAGAAAGTAGCCTTAGCACCAATGGCGAGTTCACCAGGATTGAAGGGATCCTCGTATGTACCTTGCGGCGAAGTTTTGGTCTTCGTGCCACGGAAGGTGCAGGGCGAGAACTGACCCTTGGTCATACCGTAGATACGGTTGTTGAACAGCACCAAGTTGATGTCGATGTTACGACGGCAGGCATGGATGAAGTGGTTGCCACCGATGGCGGTGCAGTCACCATCGCCGGTAATCATCCACACGGTAAGGTGCGGGTTGGCCAGCTTCACGCCAGTGGCGCAAGCCGCAGCACGACCGTGGATGCTATGGAAACCGTATGTGTTCATATAATAAGGAAAGCGCGAGGAGCATCCGATGCCGGACACCACCACGATGTCTTCCTTCTTCACGCCCATCTTGGGAAACACGTCTTGCATAGCCTTCAGGATGGCATGGTCACCGCAGCCCGGGCACCATTTCACCACCTGGTCACTAGCAAAATCTTCTTTTGTCAGCTGGACTTGATTTTCGATATTCTGATTTTCCATGGTCGTCTTATTTTAAAAGGTCGTTAAACTTAGCTACAAGCTCGCCGATGGTGAACGGCAGGCCCATCACCTTATTATACTGCTCGCACTTGTATTCGGGGAAGTTCATACGGAGATACTTGGCGAACTGGCCGCGGTTGATCTCGCAAACCACAATCTTCTTGTGACCTTGCAGCACTTCCTCGGTGTTGCGCGGCAATGGCATGATGTAGTCAAAGTGGGCATGGGCGATGCTCTTGCCCTGTTCCATCAGTTCCTCAACGGCCGTACGGACAGTGCCGTAGGTTCCACCCCAACTCACCACGAGGAGGTCAGCGTTCTTGTCGCCGTAGATTTCCTGCAACGGAATGTCATTGGCCACGCGTGCGACCTTCTCCTCACGGAGCTCAGTCATACGCTGGTGGTTCTCAGGGTTAGTGGAAAGGTTACCCTTGCCGTCTTCCTTCTCGAGGCCACCTACGCGGTGACGCAGGCCGGGAGTTCCAGGAATGGCCCATTCGCGGCGCAGCCATTTCTCATCGCGGCGGAAAGGCATGTAGTTCGGGTCGTCGGCCTTGGCCAAGGGAGGTGTGATGGTAGGCAGATCGGCCATACGGGGGATACGGAACACCTCAGAGCCATTGCCCAACGAGCCATCGCTAAGCATGATAACGGGAGTCATGTGCTCCATAGCGAGACGGGCGGCTTCGTAAGCCGTGTAGAAGCAACCGGCAGAACTGCGGGCGGCAATCACGATAAGCGGAGCGTCACCATTGCGGCCATAAAGGGCCTGCATCAGGTCACTCTGTTCCATCTTGGTCGGCAGACCCGTGGAGGGACCGCCACGCTGCACGTCGATAATGACCAACGGAAGTTCCGTCATCACGGCCAAACCCATAGCCTCACTCTTCAGCGAGAGGCCAGGACCAGAAGTCGTTGTCACGGCGAGGCAGCCTGTATAGGCAGCGCCGATGGACGACATGATGCCGGCAATTTCATCTTCAGCCTGATAAGCCTTCACGTTGAGGTTCTTGTATTTCGTCAACTCGGCAAGGATGTCGGTGGCAGGTGTGATGGGATACGAGCCAAGGAAGAGCGGGCGACCCGACTTCTCGGAGGCAGCCATCAGACCCCAGGCAGCAGCGGTGTTGCCGGTAATGTTACGGTATTTGCCTTTGTCAAGGTCAGCGGCTTCCACACGATAGGTATTGGTGAAAAGCTCCCAGGTGTCGGCATAATGGTAACCGGCATCCAATACGGTGCGGTTGGCCTTAATCACTTGGTCCTTACCTTTAAACTTGGTCTCGAAGTAGGCATACACGGTGTCGAGTTCGCGGTTGAACAGGTACATCACGATGCCAAGGGCAAACATGTTCTTGGACTTGAGCATCGACTTGTTGTCCATGCCGAAATCCTTCAGAGCCTCTTTGGTGAGTTCCGAAATCGGAACCGATATCACCTGATAGTCGGCAAGAGTACCGTCGACGGTTGGGTCATCGTCATAACCGGCTTTCTCGAGGGCCTTTTCGGTCACCGAGTCGGAGTCGAAGATGATGATGGTGCCGGGACGGAGCCAGCGCATGTTAGCCTTGATGGAGGCGGGGTTCATGGCCACGAGGACGTCGCAAAGGTCGCCAGTGGTGTGAACGGGTTTGTGTCCAAAGTGCACTTGGAAGCCAGAGACGCCAGCCACGGTGCCTTGCGGCGGGCGGATTTCAGCCGGATAGTCCGGGAAGGTGGCGAAATCGTTTCCGGCAAATGCTGTTGAATCCGAAAAAAGATTTCCGGTAAGTTGCATACCATCGCCCGAGTCGCCCGAAAAACGGATGACGACATGTTCAAGGGCTACAACCTTACTTTTTGCTGTCATATTTACTGTTTTTAGAATTTATTGATTTACAACAGATAAAGGAGGAAAGACAAGGGCTTACCACTCCTATTCTTATTTCGGTGCAAAATTAAGCAATAAATAGGTGTAAATCCAAACAATTCCGATATTTATTTTCCTTTTTAGAAACAAAAACACAATATGTTTATAATCAACCTATTGGACAGGGTTATTATTTAGACTGAGTAAAAATTTCGATTTCGGACGGAATGGAATGAAAGTTGTAGTATTTTTGCGGCACGAAAACAAAGATTGAATAAAGACAAAACTCAAAACAAACCTTAAAATTAAATCATTATGGCTTACAAAATCACAGACAGCTGCGTTGCTTGCGGCACTTGCATTGATGAATGCCCGGTGGGCGCTATTTCGGAAGGCGACATCTATGTCATCGACCCTGACACCTGCGTTGGTTGCGGCACTTGCGCCGGCGCTTGCCCGAACGAAGCAATCGTAGAAGACTAATCGAAAGATGAAACTGCATTAAAAGGAAGAAAAGCCTGCCAAAAACAGGCTTTTTTTGCTTTTTTTTGTCAGTTTTTCTCATTTTGGCAAACTATTTGCTATTTTTGCATCGTTCTTTGAAAGAGAAACACATTTAATCAATAAACTCAAGTTTAACTAAAACTAATCACAAAATGAAGAAATTAGCATTAGCACTTATGTGCCTCGTCAGCATTGCTTTCTTTGCAAGCTGCAACCCGGAAGGTCAACCCACCATCCACACCTACATCGAAGAAGGATATGTTACAGACGGTGATGTCGTCCACATTGACGACGTGGTTTACTTTGGTTTCGTCATGGCCTCCAGCCCCGTTTCCAACAGCCTTCTCACCAACCTCGAGGTGAAAATTGATGGCGTTGCATGGGAAACCGTTGACCTGACTGGTAAAACTGAGTACACCTACACAAGCTTCTTTGCCTTCGATGCCAAAGAAATCATTGGCGAAGTCGTCATTTCCGCTATTGTGACCGATGCCACTGGCCAAATCGCCACTGCTTCCATCACCGTTTCTGTTGACGGCGAGCCCCAGTCTGATGACGATCCGTTGATCGCCAGCACCTTCGACTGGAGCCGTAAAGGCCTCGATCTTGAAAGCGCCGACGCAATGCACGCTGTCGGTCTTGACTGGCCCGGCAACTACAGAGACGAAGTGTATGTGAAAATCGTTCCTATGACCGGTTGCTCCATGTACGTCCTCGACGGCGATGACTTCGATGCAATCGAAACCCAAGGCGACAAAGACGAATACTTTGCTTGGCTGATGGAAAATGCCACTCCCGACACTGAGTACAAAGAAATCAGCGCCTATCACGATGGCACCTACAACACCATGCTGGCCGTTATCGACGCCAATGGCGAGTGCCACCTGGTGCACTTCGAAAAAGCCACAGCTGAACTGCTCACCGCTGGTGCTCTGATTCATCTGTATGGTGCTTTGAAGTAATCTGACTTCTAACCCACAAAAAAAGGTGCGTCAATCGACGCACCTTTTTTTATGCTCACTCCGCAAAGGCGTGACTAATCTTTCGGTTGATTTGTAACAACTGTTTCTCGTCCAGTTTGACAACCGCCCTGTCGTAGGTCATCAGACCGTTAAGCTCGGTCTCACAGTCGGTGGTCTGCGTGTAAACCGCAGCCGAGAAGCCCTGGAAAGCCATCTTGTAAAGCTGTTCGGCATATTCCACGTAGGTGTCGGTCACCTTTTCTTCCGAATCGAACTCCACATAGCCCCAGCCTTGGTCCTTCACCCAAGTATGGCCTTCCACTTTGCGTCCGATGCCGCCATATTCGCCCAACACTGTGGCACGGGTGGGGTCGAAAAGCACCATCTTCGGCTCCGGATAATGGTGCAGGTCAAGGATGTCGCCACACTGATAGAAATTGCCTCCCGAGGCGGGATTAACCAAACGCGTCGGGTCGAGCTTCTTGGTCATCTCAACGATCTCAGGAGTCTTGAACTGACCCCACGATTCGTTGAAGGGCACCCAAACCCCAATGCAGGGCTCCGACTTCAGACTGTTGATGATTTCCGTCCACTCCTTGATATAGCATTCCTCAGATTCAAGAGTACGCAGGCTCTCCGGTCCTTGATAGTATTGGGTGGTTTGCCACTCAGGACCGCGACCCCCACTGGGCATATCCTGCCAGACGATCAATCCTATCCTATCGCAATGATAATACCAACGTGCCGGCTCCACCTTGACGTGTTTACGAATCATATTGAAGCCAAGATCTTTGGTCTTCTGGATATCATAGGCCAAAGCCTCATCTGTGGGTGCAGTATAGAGACCGTCGGGCCACCAACCTTGGTCGAGGGGACCGAAGTGGAAAATGGGTTGCCCATTCAATGTGAGACGCATGATACCGTTATCATCGCGTTGCGTACCGAAGCTGCGCATAGCGAAATAGCTCTCCACCTCGTCAATGACCTTACCCTTGCGCAACACTTTGACTTTCATGTCATAAAGGAAAGGATGGTCAGGAGTCCAACGTAGGAAATCCTCGGGCATGTTCACCTCAACTGGTTGGTTGTTGATGGACTTTGCCGAAGCCACTGGCTGTCCTTCATACAACACCTCCACTTGATAGAGGTCATCCTTCGTCGGGTTGGTGAAATCCACCTCCACTTTGACTGTGGCCTTGTCGAAATCAGGGGTGGTGACGAGGTTCTGAATATAGTCCTCTGGGACGTACTCGAGCCACACCGTCTGCCAGATGCCCGTCACCGAGGTGTAGAAAATGCCTCGCGGCTTAATCACCTGTTTGCCGTGAGGGATATAGCTGCTGTTAGTCGGATCCCAAACGCGAAGCACCATCGAGTTCTGTTTGCCCTTCAAAGCTTGGGTGATGTCGAAGGTAAAAGGTGTGTACCCTCCAATATGAGAACCTACTTTGATGTCGTTCACCCACACGTCCGTCATCCAATCCACAGCACCGAAATGCAACAGGATACGGCCATTCTTCCAAGTGCCCGGCACCGCAAAGGTCTTCTGATACCACAGGGCGTTGTCAGGACCCACCTCCTTTTGTACACCCGATAGCGACGATTCGATGCAGAACGGCACAAGAATGTCGCCTTCATATCTGGCAGGAGCCTTCTCCCCTTTTGCCGTGATGGCATATTGCCACAGGCCGTTGAGGTTTTTCCATTCGGGGCGCACCATCATCGGACGGGGATATTCAGAGAGAACGTTCTCTGGTGCCACTTCCGAGGCCCAGCGGGTTTTGATTTTGTCGCCGGTAGGGGCGTATTGGGCAAAAGCCGCTGTCGACACAAGCATAGTAATAAGTAATAGTTTAATTCTCATATCTCATTCTTCTATCATTTCCTTAGTAAACGCTTCTGCAGCAGCGATAAGACTCTGTATCGCAAAATGCATGAGCGTATTGATATCCGGAGTGGTATCCAGCACCTGTTCGTAACACATCCACACCGAGGCGCCCGTTTCCTTGCCGTCCTCATAGTCATACAGCACAGCCTTCACCACCTTGTAGTTCCAGTTGATATTGTTGCAGGCCATGATGGCTTTGGCGAAGTTCTCGTCCTTCACGTCGAAGAGACCGGGCAGCGTCAGGCGGAAAAACAATGGGTCGTCAACGTCGTTCCAAAACAGGAAGTTCCAACCCTCGTAGATGAAATTCAGACCCACTTCATTCCTGGTCGCAGCGATGCCGTGCGACTTCAGGTATCTCTGAACCAGGTCCTTGACATTCATGACGTCTAGTTCTTGTTGAATCCTATGCGTGTCTTGGTGGAATAGGTCGGGTTCTTGTATTTCAATACGTCCACAAGAATCTTCTGCGAAATCGGGACATCGTTGTAAGCTGCCGTCATAGCGGCTTCGTTGACGGCCTCTGTGATGTCGCCAGCATTGAAGTCGTCCGACAGCCTGGCCAACTCGTCAAAGTCCAGTTCCTCGCAAGGGCGGTCTTTCAGATGCTCGCGGAAAATATCCTTGCGCGCCTCAAAGTCAGGCTGCGGCACGAAGAACACCCTGTCGAAGCAGCCCACACGCATGATGGCCTGATCAACGAGATCAGGACGGTTGGTGGTGGCCACGACAAGGATGCCTTTCTTGGAACAGTTGTTCAGCATACTGAAGAAAGCGGATATCTGAGGCGTAATGTTGTTCTCCTCCCCTTCCCCATTGGGATTGGGGGCGATGAACTCCAACTCGTCGAAACAGAGCACGAAGGGAGCCTTGAGTTCAGCGGCATCGAAGATGCGTTGCAGGTTGTCGAGCACGCCTTCCTGATAGATATGACCCATCTCCACGCCCTTGATGACGGAATAGTTGAAGCCCAGCTCCTCTGCAAAGCTCTGAAGGACGAGACTCTTGCCACAACCGGGAGGGCCATAAAGCAGTACACCGTTGATAGCGGGCAGCTTGTAGGAGATGGCTTTCTCAGGATTATGCAAGGCGAACAGCACTTCCTTGCGGAGCTGTTCCTTTAGTTCATCGCGACCTGTGACCACATCGAAGCCGTTGCCCGAGCCTTTCTTGAAGGTGATGACGGGACCGGCATTATCGTGTGCCTGCTCCTCAGCCTTTGGACCGCCCGTCTCAATCTCTTCCATTTGTTTCGCCAACTCGGGCATCACCTGCTCGATCAGGTCTTTGGCGAACTCGTCAGCTGATGCAAAACGGTCTTCAGGCTTCTTGGCCAAAGCCTTCTGAAGGATGGCTTTCATATAATCGGGCAGCTTCACCTCATCGGTTTCCAAAACGAGGTCTTTCTTCCTCGCTTTCTTCACCTCATTGGCAATCTTCTGCTTGTCGCCTTCGTATGGTCTCAGGTCTAAATCCTCCCACGGTGACTTGCCGAAGATCAGGAAATACAAGAGGGCTCCCGTGGAAAAGATGTCGCTCTTCACGGTATAGACCGACCTGAAGGTCTCTGGGGCACGGAAATAGGGCATCAGGTCTTCGTCAGCGAAGGTGGGACGGCCTTTGACCATATAGGAGATGTGGCCCAGATCGATAATAGTTGGCAACAGCATACCATCATCCAACTCCTGAAGAAGGATGTTCGTCGGACGGATATCGTTGTGTATCAACGCACGGGAATGGATGAACGACAAGCCGCCAAGCACACACAGGATAATCTGTGCCGCATCTTCCAAGTCGAAAGGACCTTCGCTTTTGACGGCATCCAGGAGCGAAACACCTCTATAAAACACAGTCACCAAATAATGGTAGCGCGTCTCACCCTTGCGGATTTCGCCATTGTCGACATAACGGACCACGTTCTCGCTTTCGTCCGAACTCAGTTCCTTGCAGAGTTGTATTTCATAGACTTCTTTGCCCTGAAACAGCTGTTCGCGCGGAATCGAGTCGAAGTCGTATATCTTCATGAAATACATCATGTCGTCAGGACCGAACACCGTATACGACTCAGCTACAACACCTTTCTTTATGAATGAGTTGATGACATATTTGCCAATCTTCTCTCCTTTTTTGAATGTTTCCATACACGTTGGTTTTTTTGAAGTTTTATCTTATGCGTCGATGTTGGCGTAGGTGGCGTTCTGCTCGATGAACTCACGGCGCGGGGCCACTTCGTCACCCATCAGCATGCTGAAGATGTGGTCGGCTTCCATAGCGTTCTCGATGGTCACCTGGCGCAGGGTGCGGTGGGCCGGATCCATTGTGGTCTCCCACAACTGCTCGGGGTTCATCTCACCAAGACCTTTGTAGCGCTGCACGTCGTAGCCGCTCACGGTGCCGTTTTTGGTCAGCTCGGCCATGCTGGCAAAACGCTCTTCATCGGTCCAGCAGTAGCGGATGGGCTTGGTGCCTCGCTTGATGAGGTACAAAGGCGGGGTGGCGCAATAGACATAGCCGTTTTCAATCAGTTCGCGCATATAGCGGAAGAAGAAGGTCAGAATCAGCGTGGTGATGTGGCTACCGTCGACATCGGCATCGGTCATAATGATGACCTTGTGATAGCGCAGCTTTTCGAGGTTCAGGGCTTTGCTGTCTTCTTCGGTTCCGATGGTGACACCCAGGGCGGTGTAGATATTCTTGATTTCCTCGCTGTCGAACACACGATGCTCCATAGCCTTCTCCACGTTCAGGATCTTACCGCGAAGCGGCAGGATAGCCTGGAAGTTACGGTCGCGGCCCTGCTTGGCGGAACCGCCTGCCGAATCACCCTCAACGAGATAAAGCTCGGTCTTCGAGGGGTCGCGCTCCGAGCAATCGGCGAGTTTACCAGGCAAGCTGAAGCCTGAGAGGGCTCCCTTGCGCTGCACCTTCTCGCGTGCGTTGCGGGCTGCCTGACGGGCTTGTGCGGCCAGCGTCACCTTGTCGAAGATGGTCTTGGCCTCTTTGGGATGCTCTTCAAGATAGTCGGAGAGCTGCTGTCCCACGATGCTGTTGACGATACCCATCACCTCGTCGTTGCCGAGTTTGGTCTTCGTCTGTCCCTC
>Ga0265301_10001107_pt1 | contig 36510 bp, 47 predicted proteins | sample AusTroGonzalo_MG_2_FD_193488 | JGI IMG/M metagenome (GOLD analysis project Ga0265301, IMG submission 193488) | Bovine rumen microbial communities from tropical cattle in Woodstock, Queensland, Australia - Gonzalo_04 | ecosystem: Host-associated > Mammals > Digestive system > Stomach > Rumen ...
CTTCAAATCTGTAATCACCAGCCCGAACCGACGGCACCGGTTGCCGCGCGCCAGGAACCGGCACGTCGCGCACCGCTTGCCGTGACGGTAGGGATAGTCGATTGCCGACGCCTTCGCCTCGCCACGCCTTGCTCTCTTCACGCCGGTCATCTTGTCCCTCCTCCGTCCCGGAAGTAGCCGAGCCGTTCGGCTTTGACGAAGAGGGTCTCGACGATCTCCGCCGCCTTCCGGCACCGCGTCATCAGCCGTTGGTACTGCCGCGGCGTCAGCGCGTCGCGTGAATAGAGCCCGTCGAGAGCGCGACCCAGCGCCGCCAGAAAATACTTCTCCTCCCGGCGCGCGGTATTCCAGAGCGCGACCGCCGTGCTCATCGAGAGCGGCGCTGGCTTCTCCGGGACCGACTCCGCCGCCGTCCGCTTAACGAACCGTGGATCCTGCATGTTTGCCTCCGTGATTGTGTTAATAACCGCCCCCTTTGACCCGCTGACGGGACTCGCACCCGCCCTTCCACTCGACTCCGGTATTCTGGTCGCCGGGGGCTAATCGATCGGGCGGAACTCCTCCTCGGTCTGCACCCGGCAGACCGCCTCCGCCCACTCTTTCGTCTCGATCCAGTCGCTCACCGGCGCGCCCGCGTTGAGCGCGATCATGTAAACTTCCGCCGCGTCAAATTCGTGCTCTTCCATGCCTTGTTCTCCTTCCTTGTTCCTTGTTCAGAACGGCAGATCGGGATCCGTGTCCGGGTCGGTCCACTCGTCCTCCTCGGCGGGACCCGCCGGAGCGACATCCTCATCGCCGAGCCCGACGCCGTTCCCCGGATCCGCGCCGATCGTGCCGAGCTTGCCTTCCGGAGCGAGGAACAGCGGCTGGGTCTCACGGACCGGGAAGGTGATCATCCCGCACCGCTGAGCGAGATCCGCGGCCAGCGCGTCGATCTTCCCGCGGTTGATCTCCGGAGCGCCGGCGGTGTAAGTCGCCCAGCGCTTGTCGTGCCTGTCGGCGTTCGCGTCGAGCCACCGCGTGAGCTCCTCGCTGTCGAGCCCGGAGTGCTGCTTGAACGCGACAAACAGGTCGAACGGGAACCCGTAGCGGAACGCCTTCCACGGCTCGACTCTGCACGCCTTGATCTGATCCTTGATGCCGTAGGTGTCCCCTTCGACGCGGACGACCGTCCAGACGCCCTTCTCCGTCTCTAACCGATTCACGCTTAACCAGACTGCCATATTCCGTCTTTCGATAGCTGAGAAGAGCCGAGGCCCTTCCGTGGGTGGTAGATTACGCAGCGGGTGGACAGGGGGTCATAATCGAGTGAGGTTTGGGTTCCGTCCGGCCCGGGCAACGCACCCGGCCCGCTGCGATACCCGTCCCGCGGAGTCGAACCGCGGCGCCGTTATGGCGACCGTGACGGGCAAAAGGAGTAGGCACCGCTATGCAGACGGCGCGGCCTCGCCGCTGAGGCTTGGCCGCCGTGGTTGTGCCCGGGCAAACTTCCAAACCCCGGGGATTATCGAGGCACACACGGCGCACCTCGGCCAGGCTACCGCCGCCCCCCGGGGTTTGGGACGGGAGAACGGTTTCGCCGTCGGCACTGCCGGACTCCCGTTCCGGCAGGTTGGCGCGGTGAACGACAGGGAAGTTCCGCGCCGGGGAGAACACTTCACCTTTCCGCGCGGACGGGGACCGGCTTGAATCCGAGATACCCGTTGCCGCGGCAGATCTGCTGCACGTCAGGCAGGCTGACCCGGTATTGGCCGCTCGGCGTCTTCAGCCAGGAGCCGTCGAGCTTGCCGCCCCGGATCCAGTTCCGAATCGACCGGCCAGACACGCCGATCGCACGCCCCGCCTCTTCCGGAGTCACAAGATTCACGTTCCGAACCGCCATCACTCGTCCTCCGTCTGCTGGGTCTGCTGAGCCGGCGGAGTCCAGCCGGCCTTCACAATCCGCGCCATCATCTCTTCCGCCCAGTCGACGCGCTCTTCCACGCGCCGGAGTTCGTCAGCCCGGAACCCGTCCAGGATCGCGTCCTGAGCGCCAGTAGTTGCAGTCATCGTAGCCATTTTTTCTACCTCCTGATTGTGTTCTGCTTACCAGTTACTAATAGAATACCACAAAAATTATCAGTTTACAATACCGATTTCACGATTTTCTAAGATTTTTTTAAATTTCTTATTGGAGAATGGTATTTTTATGATAGAATAGAGAGACAGCTCAACATAGGAGGTACCATGAAAAACAGATTGAAACAGATTCTGGATGCGCTGCATCTCTCGCAGGAGGAGTTCGGTCAGTCAGTCGGCTACGCTCAGAGCACGGTCGGCTGCTGGGTGAACGGTTCTCTGGCTCTGAAAGACCGCCACATCGCGGCGATCTGCCGCATCCACAACGTGAACGAACATTGGTTCCGGACGGGCGAGGGCGAGATGTTCGCGCCGCCGAAGGCGGACGAGACGGACGTAGAGACGTATCGGCGAGTCTTGAAGGCGCGGATCCACGCGCTCCCTCCGGAGGTGCAGAACATGATCTGGGACTACGCGTCGGAGATCCGCGACGCCTGCCACCCGCGCCCCGGCGAGCACCAAGAACAGGAGGGGGGGAAAAATATTCCACCTTCCGGGCGGGAGGACGTGGAGGATCGTCGAGTAGCTTGACCGCGAACCGCGCGCCGATTAGACTAGACAACGCCGACAGGGACTTCCCCCGCCGGCGTTTTTTCGTCATCTCACGCAAGGAGAATCTCATGGACTTCTTTTACTTCGACGCTGATCAGCGCCGCGGTCCCGTCAACGCCGCTCAGCTTCGCGCGCTGGCAGCCAACGGCACCATCACCCCGGAGACGACAATCGAGGCGGGAGGCCGCACCCTTCCCGCGCGCCGGATCAAGGGCTTGGAGTTCGCACCGGCCGACCCTCCGGCGGTCTACCCTGTCGAGGAACCAGTGCCGGAACCCGCACCCGCGCCCGTCACCGTCTTCACCCCCGGAGGCGCGTTCGTGACGGACAGCGCTCCGGAGCCCGCTCCGGAACCGGCAGACGACAAGGAGGAGAAGGCGAGGAAGCGGAAGGAGCGAGCACGAGCCGACGCGCGCGGTTCCCTCGACGGCTGGGTCTCATTCCTGACCATCATCGGCTGGATCGAGATCATCGGCGGCGTGCTCGGCGGCATCCTCTGCTTCATGAACGCCGGCTCCAATGACTCGTTCGTCATCGCCGGATTCTCCGCGATCATCGGCGGGCTCGTCTCAGCGATTCTTCCCCTTGCGATCGCCTCGATCGGCCGGTTTTTGCTCGCCCATCACGACTGACCTCAGCTGACTTCCGGAAGAGGTCAGTCATCTTACACGATTTCTTACACGATTAGCCCCGATTTTACACGTTTTTTCTACCGACATTTCCAGAAGTTCCAACAAAAACAGAGCGATTTGACTGCAGAAAACAAGGCATATCCTTCAAAACAAGGCATCTACACAAAATCGCCCTGTCCGCTTTCACACGGCTGAGGTCACTGGTTCGAGCCCAGCATCGCCCATGCGCGCAAGTGCTTGAAAACAAGGCACTTGCGCGTTTTTTTTCGCTCTGATATAATCGTTGAGTCTTACACGATTTCTGAGGGCTTACACGATTTCGTGAGGATTGTAACGATTTTACGGAGGCAAAAATGGGTAGAAAAGCTGAGGGTGCGCTTCCGCAGATACGGAAGCACACCGGTCTCGGACGGTATTATGTCCGTCTCCCGAAGGAGGGCGGCGGAACACGTCAGGTCTATTTGGGGAAGATCGCCGACGGCATCGGGCCGGCGCGCGCCAAATTCTACGAACTCGTCAGGGATGTCGTCGAGTCGGGTCCGGTCCCGGTTCGCAAGGCTTACGGCGTCACAGTCAATCAGATCTGCGAGAGGTTCCTCGAACACGCCACGACACGCTACCAGAAGCACGGACGCTCCACCGGCACCTACGAACGCTACAAGATGGTTCTCCGGCCGGTCAAGGTAATGTTCGGCACGATGCCGGTCAAGCGGTTCGGTCTGGAGAATCTGCTGCAGCTGCGGAACTGGTGGCTCAGTCAGCGCGTGATCAGAGCCGGGAAGAAGGTTCCGCTCTCCCGAACCACGGTCAACGACAGGATGAGTCAGACGATCGCAGTCTTCGCACGCGCCCGTCAGTGGGGCCTCGTGCCGAAGGAGGTTCTCTGGGATCTCCGGGACCTGCAGCCGCTCAGGGAATACGAGAGCACCGCGCGGGAGACGGCTCCCGTCACCAGCGCCGAGGCGGCCGACATCGAGAAGGTGGTCGCCGAACTCAAGAAGACGAATCCGACCGTTGCCGACATGATGCAGATCCACTGGCTGACGGGATGCCGCTCAACGGAACTCTGCCTGATGCGGCCGTGCGACATTGAGAAGTTCAAGGACGGAGTCTGGGAATACGAGCCGTCGGAATCGAAGACGGAACATCATCACAAGGGGCGGGTCATTCCGATCGGGCCGAGGGCTCAGAAGATCCTCTCGCCCTACCTGGCCGGCCTGCGGAAGGACGAGTTCGTCTTCTCGCCGGCGAAGGCCGACGCGCTGGTTCGGAAGATGCGGGTCGAGAACGCCACGACCCACAAGAAATACCATCCGGTCGAGACGAGGAAGAATGAGCCGGGTGACCGCTACTCGAAGGACACCTACCGCCGCTGCGTTCAGCGCGCCGCGTCCCGCGTCGGCGTGAAGATCACGCCGCATCAGCTGAGACACTCGGCGGCGACCGAGATCGATCAGCGGATCGGCAAGGAGGCGGCTCAGACCGTGCTCGGGCACGCCTCGCTCAAGACGACCGACATCTACGCGGACTACAACCGGCCGCTCGCTCACCGCGCGGCGCTCGAGCGCGGATAAGTAAACAGGTTTACTTACTACCGGGACGAAAAAAACGCCGCTCCGGCGGCAACCGGGGCGGCGCGCACGGGCCGAAACCGACACGTGAATCTAGTCTTTTTCGGGCGGGTCGAGACGGTCGGCGAGCGCCGACGCCGCAAGAACCAGGACGAGGCAGAGATAGACGACGATCTTCTTCGCCGCATCGATGACGGCGCCGGCCCGGATTGCCAGATCAAGCGGCCGGGCGCCGTACTTTTTCAGCAAATTCCAGATGATGCTCATCATTTTACGCTCCCTGATATTCCACCGCGCCGAGATCGACCGCCGTGCCGACCTTGCGCGTCTTGCCCGGCAGGTCATACGCAGTCATCACATAGTTGTTGTTCCCCTTGTCGATGACCTGGCTGTTGGCAACAGGCGTGAACCCGTCTGCGGCAAACAGCGGCTTGGTCGAGTCGTAGGCAATGTCCCGCCCGGTGGAATCCTTGTCCGAGAGAAACTTGCTGGCTGTGATCGTCGCGCTTGACGCCCCGCTCGACGTGTTCGCGTGGCCGTACTCGACCGAATTGTAGATCGTCAGCGACGTGTTCGCCGTGCAGTAGAACGCGCCGCCCCCGGTGTTCCCATTGAACGTGCAATTCTGGATGAACGCAGAAGAACCGGTGTTCGTGACGTAAATGCACCTGTGATACCCGCTCGTACCTGTAAACGTGTTGTCCTTGAATACACAGTTATAAAGATAGGTCTGCGACTGATTACAGACATAGACAAACCCGCCGCCCGTGAACGACCCGCTGTTCCCGGTGAACTTGCACCTGTTAATTGTCACAACAAATATCCCGCCAGTATACCCGTAGGCGTAGATCACATTCGCGCCGCCGACGGAATGATTCTTGAACTCACAATCCTCAACCGTCGCGTCACAGTAATAAAAGTAGATTGCCGCGCCGCGTGCGGAGCCGCTGACAACATTCGCGTCAAACACGCAACGTCTAATAAAGATATCGTGAACCCCTGCATTTGTCCCATAGACACTGACAGCCGCCCCGTAGAGGCCGATATTGCCGCTAAACGAACAATCCTCAATTTGCACCATCTGTCCCGTCGCTGTATAGACGGTGCAGACAGCCCCGCCGATACAGCTAGAACTATCAGTTGTTACCGAATTGTTCTTAAACTCACACCCGACAATAACAGCGGTTCCATTAGCATCGTAAATCGCGCCGCCGCGTTTAGTGCCAGGTGAGGCATTGTTGAGATTGCCGTCAAATACGCAACCGCGCAGGATCATATTTCCACCACTGATAGCTCCTCCGTAACCGTTAGAACCTGCGGAAACATAATTCCCGCTAAAAGTACAGTCCTCGGCAATCAATGGTAAAGACCCGACGTTAATCACCCCACCGTACGCGTTCGTCCCGGTCGTTGTCACGGAATTGTTCGAGAACGTGCAACGCTTCAAAAAGACACGACCGGAATTTCCGATATAGATCGCACCGCCGCTGCACGTTGCCGCCGTGCCGCTGATACCGTTCCCCGTGAACGTCACATCACTTGCGTGAAGAACACCGCCACTGCCGAAGTAGATTGCCCCGCCGTGAACCTGACTGTCAGCCGCGCCGACCCCGTTCCCGCCTGTAATTGTCAGACGGTGGAGCGAGAGAACCGTTTTCGCGCCGATCACGAACAGACGCGACACGCCACCGCCGCTGATGGTGATTTTGTTCTCGCCGTCTATCGTAATCCGCCCCGGCAGTGAAATTTCTCCCTGTTCGAGAGTGATCGTCCCCGCGACGGAGAACTTAATCACCACCGAACTCCACGCCGTCGCCGCCGTAATCGCGTCCCGGAGCGAAGTCCCGGTATGCGTCGCCGCGTCGGAGAGCGTATCGACGACCACGACCTTGCCGAGTCCGGCAGGTTCCTCAATCGGAGTAGCCGTTCCCGCCGCCGCAACGGCGGCATCGACGTAAGCCTTGTTCGCAAGATGCGCGTCATCGGTCGGCGCAAGACCGCAACTAATCAGAGAATGGGCAGGTATCGACACAATATTATCTCCCGAACTTGACGCGGTTCCCGCGCCGTTGGCAACGGCGGCGTCCACGTAAGCCTTATTAGCCAGATGCGAATCCGCAACCGGGGCGGACTCGCAGGCGATATTGTCCAGCGCTTCGATAGTCACCAGCGTTTCTCCTATTTCCGGACCACAACCCGGTAAACCTTCCCGCTGGCCGGAGCGGCCCCGAATCCGATCTTGACCTGGGTGGTCGAGTAGAGCGTCACCGCCGCGTAGACCTCCTGGTCGGTCGAGTTGTCGATCAGCACCACGTCAACGTCCTTCACGCCCAGACCGTGCGTCACGGTGAACTCGCTCGTCGAACCGTTCCCGGTGATCGTGCCGTCGTAGCGGCTGCTCTGATTCACCAAGTCGAAAATGGAAATCTCCGTCCACGCCTTTGTGACGCCCGTGGTGTCCGGAAAGACCCCTGTGTTGTTTCCGGAATCACTGCTGTAAATCTTGCCGTTGTACAGGACAACATCACCGGCGTTGTAAGTCGCTCCGTTATCCCACTGCGACAGCCCGGTAGCGGACTGATTCAAGTAGGTCGATTTCGCGGTGTTGGCAGTCAGATAACCAAAACTGGCAAGCTGGTCACTAAGCCACGAGGCGCTGACCTGCAAAGTGCCTGCGGCATCAGTGACAAGCGATTGTTCGTCAATCGGTATCAGATCCGCGCTGATATATCCCGCGTTCGTCCCGCTGGCGAGCGTCTTGACGACTTTCCCCTGACCGCCGGAGCCGCTGGTGAATGCGCTGATCGCGTAGCCCGCGCCGGAGACGTAGGCCTGAACGGCCTTCGCCTGGACGAGCTTCGTTTCGCTCGACGTGATCCCGGAACCGGCCGAAATCGAATCGCTGACATTCGCCGACGTGTGCGTGTGGCTTTTCGCCGCGTAGGAGTCGTTCACCAGCTTGAACGACGGGAACTTGGTGTCGGTCACGTTGGCGTTGCTCGTGCCGAACGCCGTGACGAGCCCGAGCTGCGACTGCGTGACCGTGCCGACCGCGCCGTTGACGCTGGCGACCGCGCCGGCGTATTCGTGCCAGTTCGCGGCGGTGGCGTAGGAGTCGTCGCCGTCGACGCCGAGCATCCAGTAGGTGCCGGTGTCGGTCCGTTTGACGAAGTCGCCGACCGTGGCGGTGCTCTTGGCGATCATTCCCGCCTGGTTCGAGACCTCGCCGAGATACTCGCCGCCGATGACCCGCGCGGGCATGACGCTCGCCGGGAGTTTGCCGGCGCCGTCGAGGACCGGAATGTTCCCGCTGGCGGTCCCGGTCGAAAGATACGCCGCGCTGCCGAGTCCGAGCCCGGTCTTGCAGGTCGCGTAATCGACGCTGACCGTCCCGCTCGAAACCGACAGGCCGGCGCCGACGATGACGCCACCCTTGGCGCTGGTCGTCGCGTTGGGCAGGCGCGCGCTGCCGAGCGTGCCGCTGGTGATGTCGCCGGCGGCGTGGTTGTGGCTCGACGCCGCGTAGGTGGTTCCGAGGTTCAGGCCGACGATGTAGTCATAGACAGCCTTGGCCGTGGCGAGCTGGCCGTCGGTCGAGGTCGAGCCGATGGTCGTTCCGGCGGCGTAGCCGGTCGAGCCGGAGTAGATGATGCTGCCGAGCGAGTGCGTGTGGGTCTTGGCGGCGTAGGTCGTGCCGAGGTTCAGCCCGGCGATATACGAGTAGACGCCGCCCGAGGTCACCAGGTCGGCGGACCCGCTGGTCACGCTGGTGGTGAACCCCTTCTTCGCGGCGGTTCCCAGGTCGGTGACGCTGGCCGCGACGTGGGTGTGTTCGGCGGCCGCCTTCGCCGCGTCGAGGGCGGTGATCTGGCCGTCCACGTAGCCCTTGGACGCCGCGTGGTCGGTGTTGACCGGCTCGCATTCGAGCTTGAGATACGCTTTTACCGGAATTTCATTGACGTTTGCCATGCTATTTCTCCTGTTATTTGCAGAGGACTATCGTAAACTGTTCGCCCGCCGCCGGCGGATCGGCGAACATCACCAGCAGGTTGTTCACCGCCTGGAAGACGATGCGGACGATGACCGCCGAGCCGCTGGAGTCGAGAACGGACGCCAGCACCTCCTTCTCCATGAGGGTGTGCTGGATCGGGAACGACTTCTTCGCGCCGTCGCCGGCGAACGTGTAAACCTCGCGGGCCGCGGCGAGCCCGTCGGCCGCCGCCGAGGCGACCGCCTCGTCGACGTAGTCGATCACCGCGCCGACGGTCGGGATGCCGTCGTCGGACCCGCCGCCGGTCGGCTGGGGGCCGCCTCCGCTGCCGCCGCCTGTCGGTGAGGGAGTGATCGAGTCGGTCCGGTGCGACAGAACCCACGCCTCCGCGGCGCGGTCGGCGATCTCGCGGGCCGCCGCCGCGTGGATCGGGTGCTCCGTGTCGGCCGTGTCGTAGATCGGTACGCCGGACGCGGAATATTCGACTTCGAGAAAGTCGAGGTCGAGTTTGCCGACCGCCTTGCCGGGCGTGATCCAGCCCTGGACGCCGACGGTCAGACCCGTGCCGGGATAGATCACGCCGGCGCGGTCGAGCGTGGCGTAGGGGAGCCGCGCCCGGTCGATCACGCCGCTGGTGATCTGCGAGGCGGCGTGGTTGTGCAGCGCGGTCTCTTCGTCGCCAAGGAGCACGCGGCCGAAAATCGTGAGCGTGCCGTGAACCGTGGCGTTCCCCTCCACGTCGAGGTTTCCCCCCTCGCCGCCGGCGCGCGCGATCGCAAGCGACTGCCCGCGGATCAGACGGTCTTCGTCGGACGTGCACCCGCACCAGTGCGTCTGAACGGTCATGCAGCAGCCGGCCGCGGACGGCGGTTCTGGACAGTCGCAGGAGCTGATCTGATGGGTCATTGGTCGTTCCTCTGAGAGACTAATTCAAGCCGGGAGATCCGTTCGGAGTGGTCCTGCACGTCTTCGCCGATCTCGCGGATCGCGTCGGCGATCTTGGTCAGGTTGCTGTCGAGATACGCCTGGAGTTTCTGGTTCGACTCGCGGGTCTCGTCTTCGAGCTTGTCGATCGCGTCGGCGAGCTTGGCATTGGCGTCGATCGACTTTTCAAAGAGGTGCAGGATCGCGCCCTGCTGCCCGCGGAGGAACCAGGTCATCACCGCGATCGAAAACGCGACGAAGATGAACACGCCGATCATCACGCCCCAGAACTGTTCCCGCGCCAGGCCGGTGGCGTCGGCGTTGGCGGAGAGGGTCGCCGAGGCGCCCTCGGCGAAAAGAATCAGGCTTGCCGGTGTCATGCGCGGCGCTCCTTTCTGTCCAGCCCGATCGGGACGAAGGTCAGCCGGTCGGAAATCTCGGCCCGCGGGAAGACGACGAACGGGTCGCCGTAGCGGGACATCGTTGACGTGAGGCGGCTCCACCCGTCGCGGGTGAGCCAGTAACCGGACGGCGTGTGGCCGGTGGCGTCGGTCTCGTAGCCGTCCCCGTGCGAGTTCTGGACGTAGGCGTACTCGGTGCCGTCTTCGGCGCGGCAATACCCGCCGGCGCCCATCTCGGCGTGAGCGCCGCTCGTCCACGCGCGGCCGACCGCGATGCCGTTGCGGTCACGCTCGGCGGCGGTGCAGAACTGGGCGCTGCCGAACACGAACGGCAGGCCGGCGCGCGCCAGCAGGAACACGGTGTCGGGATCCGGGTCCGGAACGAACGCCACCGCCACGCGGTTCTCGCGCGCCACCGCCTCGAACTGGCGGAAGTCGGTCGGGGTCGAGAGATTGTTTTTGCCGACCGCGGCGACCGGATAGACGCCCTTCTCGTTGACGAACGTGCCGGCGGTCACACAGTCCTGGCCGCTCGACATCACGCCTCCGAGAGAGACGTAGTGCGCGTAGATCGGATTGATCGCGTCATACCTGACCGGAGCGCCGAGCTGCGCGGCGATCAGCGTCGCCGCCTGGATCGCGTGGCTGGTCGCCGTCAGGCAGCAGGAGGGGATCGACCCCTGATTCCACGCCAGGATGTCGCTTGCGCGGTCACGGCCGGACAGCGCGCGGAACGCGGTCCAGAAGTTCACGTCACTGCCGGAGCGGCGGACCGCGTCGAGAACGCCGGCGCGCTCTTCGATCCAGTCGAGGAGCTCACGGTCCCAACGGACGACCGGCATTTCGCCGCGGTTGTTCCACAGGAGCGAGAGGGGGACGGCCGACTCTTTCGCCGCGGCGAGCCGCGCGCGGCCGGCGTCGTCGATCTCGGCGCACCCGTTAATACAGACGCCGTGAAGGAGTTCCGGAGTCCACGCCATCAGTACCACCTCCAGCCGTAGTAATTGTAGTAGCCGTAATTGTAGCGGGGGGCCTGGTTCGGGCAGTTGCCGTCCGGGCACTGCTGCGCGGCGTCCGGCGAGACCGGCTCTGCGGGCGGGAGGGCCGCCGAGTCAGACGGAGGCTCCTGACTCGGTACCGCTTCGCTCGGCGCGGTCTCGTCCGACGCCGCCTCTTCGGACTCCGCGGCGGTTTCGACCGGTTCGGGAGCCGATTTCGCCGCCGGCGCCGCGTCATACAGCGCGTCGGCCACAGCGTAGTAAAAAGAGCAGACGTCGCCGATCGACTTGACGCCGTACGTGTTCGCCTGCTGATCGAGCCCGGTCAGGAACGGGACCCACGCCGAATCGGCCGCGCCGTAAAGCCGGCCGCGAACCGCCGCCACCGCCTCGGCCGGCTCGTCGAACTCCGGCTCGGCCCGGATCGCGTCGGCCGCGTCGTAGAACGCGTCGGCCACGTCGTAGACCGTCCCCGGCTCCGCGCCGGCCGGAACGTTCTTCCGGACCCAGGCGGCCAGCGAACGCGCCCCCTCGACCCCGCGGATGAACTTCCAGCGGATCCCGCCGTCGCGGTCGCCGCCGTCGTTCCGGTCGGGCCGCGTCTTCCGCTCGAACGGGTTCGGCGGGGCCGGGATCAGGCGCTGAATCACGGACTGTTTCCAGTCGATGTATTTCTGATGAGCGGAAGAGACACACCCCTTCACGCCGGAAAAGCCCCAGAAGCAGAGGAAAATGATGATCGCCCATTTCCAGCCCGAGCCGGGCTGGCGGTTTTCGGCTCCCGTGCCCCTAGCAGGGGCGGGCGATCCCAGACTCTGGGCCGCGGTCGCTTTGGCGGACGCGACCCGCTCGGCGGTCTTCGTTTTCAGGTCCGCGGCCGCGCCGGCGATCTTCTTCGCGGCGGCGGTCTTGGCTGTCTTTGCTGTCTTTTTCGCGGTCATGTGCTAGGCCCTCCTGCACTCGGAATGGTATCGGAAGTGAACGAAAATCTGGCCGGAGTCCGTCTCGAGCGTGTAGCGGAACGCGTAGTCCCCCGGCTCGAGGTCGAAAGGCGGCACGTGCGAAAAGTTGAATCCGGTCTCGTCGAACCAGACGCCGTCGGTCACCAGGTTCGGCAGCAGCGCGGCGAGCGGATCGACCTCGATCTCTTCGCTGAGCGGTCGGAACCGCGGCTGGGCGGTCACGTCGTTGTCGAACACCGAAAATACCGCCAGCCGGATCCTGGTGACGGTCTCCGGCTGAAGAACCGTCCGGCTCGTCGAGTCGAGAATCCGCGCCCGAAGCGTCGGCCGGTTCACCAGGTCATTCGCGGTGAGCGCCTGCGTGAGCGTGTTCCATCCCCAGACCGGAACGATCCAGACCGGAAGCGAGACGGCGGATTCCCCGCCACGCTCCGCCCGGTAGAAATAGACCTTTCCGGGCCGGGCGGTGCTGTCGGTCCACCGGCCGCCGGTTATGTTGGCGACGATCCGCTGCCAGTTCGCGCCGCCGTCGCCCGACCGGTACAGGTCCGCCCGTTCGAGCGCCCCGTCCCAGGTGACCGTGATCTGGTTGCCGGAAGCCATCGCGCTGCAGTATTCCATGGAAACTCCTCCTCTACTACCTACATCGACAGACCGGCAGCACCGGCGGGCGGTTTGCTCCCGCGCGCGAAATGCGGGCATCTTTCGCACCGGCAGAAGCAGGAGCGGACCGCGATGTAATCGGCGTCCGGAAGAATCGCGCCGGCCGGCGAGTCGCCGACTGTCGCGCGGCGCGTGTTGCCGAACGCCCACTCCGGCGGGTCGGTCTTCATCGCCGGGTTCGAACAGTGCCAGAGCCAGCACGTCTCGTTCCGGTTCCACCAGACCGAGGTCGGTGTGCAGAACCGGCAGAGATCGCGCCCGGTCGGGTTCGTCTGCTTGCATCTGCACGTCATCAGGAGTTCCCTCCGGAGTTCTCATAAGGGTAATGCTTGTCGGGATTGTAGACCAGGTAGCCCGTGATCCAGATGTATGGGTAATAGTAGTAGGTCGCCCCGGCTTCTGCGGTCTGATAGCCGACAATCACGTAAGCGTCGGCCATGAGGTCGGCGATCACGGACTGGGGAACTGACGGGATAATGTAGGTCTTGCCGTCGTCCGGGTTCGCGATCGTCCTCCATCCGAGCGTATAGGACCCGATGCATGTGTTGACCCCGGTCGGAATCGGAATGTTGTCTACATTGGTGTCGGAAGCGAGAAGGTCGCCGAGTCCGAGCGAACGCGAGGTCACGAACCCCATCGTCTGGAAGTGGGAGCGGACAGAGTTGACGATCTTGTTGGCGACACCGTAACCCCACCCGGTGATCTGGTTGTAAGTATTTGCACCCAGTCTGTCGGACTTATAATAGATCACATGTCTGTTGTATTGCACGAGTGTTGGCGGTGTCGTCTCTGTTGCAGAAGCGGGAACCGCCCCTTGTTTCCAGCCGAGAAGCACACCTGAAGGCTCGTCATAGTCCGGGTCGGAGCTGATTGTCTCCTGTTCGAGTATCGCCAGGGAGTCCGTGAAGAACTCATCGTATGTCCCGCTTAGTGACGAAGGGTAATGCGCGGCGATAAAATTGAAGTCATCCCAAACAAAGTCGTAGTTCGCCTTGTCGAGCGTAAGCTGATAGATGAAGAACGGACCCGTTGAGATTCTTATCGACGGGTCGGTGAGGGGTGAAGGCAAGGATGACGGTAGTGTAAACGTGTATCGGCCGAGCGGGAAACGGTAGCGGCACTGGCGACCAAAAAGATTCAGTCTCCCGTTCCATTCCTTCCCGAACGGGAGGAAACTGTTCCGGGACGTATAGGCCGCTGACGTAATGATTGACGGCGCGTAGGAATAGAACCGCGCCGAGGCGATATAGTCGCCTAGAAAACCATTCTGCCCTTCCGTCCAAGGCGTGGACTGTCCTGACCAGAGATTGACCGGGACGGTCCGGTCGCCGAACTTCTGGTAGGACGTGTAGGTCCCCTGGGTCGGGTCGGACTGGTCCACGGGAACGGTCTTCGAGTTGTCCGACGCGTAGACATCCACAGGCAACATCGGAGTGAAGTCGGGAGCGTCGAGGTAGTAGCGCCCCTCGAACGTCTCCCAGAACGACGAAGCTCCAGTCGGACAGGTAATATTGTTGTCTGATACAGAATAGCTGATTTTTTGGTATGGCGCGCGGAGTCCGAAGTAGTCGAGTGTGAACCGCCCGGACCCGTAGTGATGAACGCCCGGAACCGCGTCGGTCGCGTGAGCGCCGATCAACCCGTCGAGGAATGTCAGAATCGCGTCTCCGTCGGTGACGTAGTTCGTGACGTAGGATTCGGTGTGGGAGACCTCCCGCGCGTCATAATCGGACGCGAAGTCGGCGTAGACGGTCAGCCGCGTGAACCCGCAGTCTGAGAGCGGAACGTAGGTAGAGCCGAGGCACGTTCTGAGAACGGACGGCGCGGTCACCCACTGCTCGGAGGTCGCTTCCGTCATCTCGAAGCAGAACGGACAGTTCGCGAAGTCGTAAGGCGTGGCGAAGAGCTGCTGCCAGACGGGCTCGTACTCGTCGGGGTCATAGTGGTAATGACCGTCGACCGCCGAGTAGACGAAGTAGTCAGCGAACCCGGCGGTGTTGTTATTGGTGAGCGAGAGCCCGGTTATTCCTGGATAATAGGTGTCGTTGTAGGTCCAGTCGGCGTGGAGCCCGACATTGTTGAAGTCGAAGATCGAGCCGGCGTCTGTCTGGTAGACGTTGATGATATGCCCCTGCTCGTCTGTCGTTTTCTGGATCGAGTTCCGGACGCCGTGAGAATAGCCGAACGCCCAGACGATGTTATTCGTCTGGGCGTGAGTATCGGAAGGGTCCACGATCGGGAGGATATGAGAGAGCGAACAGTAGAACCCGCGCCAGAAGTTGTAGCCGTCATCGCAGAGCCGGGACGGAGCGACGAGATCCATGAACGGCGTGTTGGTGTCGTCTGTGTTGAAGATACCGTCGAAAAGGACGGAACAGGCCGGAATGCATGGCGAAAAGCACCCCTGCGGCTCTTCGCCTCCGCAGCAGCATAAAGGGGTGAATCGGAAACGTCCCGCCATGTCAGCTCCCCGGGCACTGGGCCTCTATCACCTGCCACACGTTGTCCGAGCCGTTCCAGCTGACGATCACGGTCGTCCCGTTCGCGATCGACTCGCCGCTCCGGAGCAGCGGGCATTTCACGCTGACCGTCGCGCCGTCGATCGTCACGTTGGCCGACCAGTTCTCGCCGGTCGCGGTGCCGTTCCACCCGCTCGTCGTGCAGACCCGGTGTCCCGGTTTGAGCGGGTAGACCAGCGCGAAAATCTGGTCGTCGTCGTTCGCTTCGCTCCGGGCGAGAATCCGCCAGAGCCCGTTGCTGCTGGTGACCAGTTTCCCCGCGCCGAACGTGACGAACCCGTCGCTGCTCCTCATCTCGTCGGCGGTCACCGCCAGCAGGTCCGGAACGAGCGCGCGGCCGATCTTGCCGGCCGGAATCCCTTCGAGCGCCAGCGCCGGCAGCGCCGTGCTGCGCGCCACCGCCGCGCCGGAGAGCGGAATCGACCCGTTCAGCCAGAGGCTCTTCATCTTGTCGAACGAGCCGCTTGCGCGGCACCCGGTCACGGCCAGGACGCCTCCGGAGGGAACCGCCGCGCTCGACCCGTTCGAGACCGTCACCCGCAGCGCGCCGGTCCGGCCGCCGCCGAGCCAGAGCGAGTCGAGCCGGTCGGCCAGCGCGTTGATCGCGTCGATCCGCTGGTTCTCCTTGCGCGCCGAGAGCGCCTCGCCTTTCTGGACGTGCGGAAGATAACCCATTTTAGAACCCCAGGAGCGCGAAATTCCGTTTCGTGTAAACGTCGTTGACGACCGCCGTCTGCGGGTATTCGAGCGTGACGCCGGTCGTCGAGTCGTCCTGTTTCCGGCTGTATATCCAGAGGTACTGGAACCCCTCCTTCTGGACCGTGGTCCCCGCCCCGACCGGAATCGCCGCGCTGAAATTGCACTTGAACTTGAACGTGATGTTGTGCGTGACGATCGGTTCGGCGTACCACCGTCTGTTTACGGCGTCGAACTCGGCGTCGTCATCGTCGTATTCGACGCTCGGCGTGGAGCTGACCCCCTCGAAAAGGACGTTCCCCGCCGACCAGCCGCGGAACAGGCCGGAGTTCACCGTCCCGGTCATCGCGATCAGGATCTGCCGGTAAGTCAGCACCGCGCCGAACTCCTCGGCGCAGATCGCCGCAAGCGCCCCCTCCACCGGGAGGTCGAGCTGGGAGTCGAGGATCTGCTTCTTGAGCGTGAATGAAAACGCCGGCCGGACCACATCGACCCCTTCGGCGTTCTCGCCGTTCCACCCGATCCGGCCGTTGAACGTGGACGGGCCGGGATCGCTGGCGTCGATCTGCGTGACGGTCTCGCCGAGGCTGTTGCTGCCGCCCGATCCGGAGCGCCACACCGCGTCGGTGATGTGCGCGGTGCCGCCCTCGGTGGACCACGACTCGTCCTCCTCGTAGGGGATGTGCACCACTCCGGGCGTCTGGCTTTCGGAGCCGCTGCTGCTCGGCGTGGACCATTCGAGCGTGAACGCCCACTGGATGTCGAGGTCCTCCTCGTTCTCGTGTTCGAGCGTGAACGACGAGAGCGGAAGCCCCTCGCGCGAGGTCAGCGACTTGGCCATGATGAACGCCCGCGCCATCGCCCGCGCCGTGTCCAGATCGATCGACTCGGCGGCCTGCAGCTCGTAGTTCATCGTGATCGTCTGGCCGCTTGACCCCTCGTCGTAGGAGTCGGTCCGCCGTTCGTTGACCAGGAACGCGGTGTTGTTATACGTGCTCGAATAAAGGTTGGTGACTTCGCTCATGCCTCGTACCCGCTTGCGGCGTATTTCTCGTTGAGCTGGACCAGCTCGTCATACATTTTTTTCGTGAACTTCTGGATCTGTTCGTTCGCTTTGAGCATTTTCTGTTGGATCGGATCGGCGCGTGACCCCTCGAACGCGGAGAACGTCCCGCGGACTGACGCGCTCTCCCGGACCCCGTCGCTGATGTTCTGCGAGACGATCTTCGCGCGCTCCTTCTGGTACTCCTGCTCCCGCCGCTGCTGTTCGGCGATCTTCCGCATCGCCTCCTCCTGCTCCTTCTCCCGCTCCTTCCGGGCGCGTTCGATCTCGTCGGCGGCCTCTTTCGCCTCCCGCGTGCGCTCCTCGGCGAGACGCTCCTCTTCGGCGGCGCGTTTCTCGTTCGCTTCGTGGATCGCGTCGGCGTAGATCTTCTGAGCCGCTTCCATCGTCTCCCGGAACCGCGCTTCGGCGTCTTCGCTGCTCATCCCGCCGGCGAGGTCGGCGTCCTTCACCTTCTGCGCGTCGGCGAGATTCTTTTCGAGCGCGGCTTTCGCGTCCCGGAGCGCGAGGTCGTAGTCGGAGACGCCGATCCGGGACGCCTGGTTCCGGACCCCTTCGAGCCGGTTCCGTTCCGAGTCGGCGGTATCGACAGGAGCGGCGGGAGGGGCCGGAGCCGACGGAGTCGAAGTGGCTTCAAGATCGACTCCGTTTTCCAGCTCTCGCAGATATTGCTCTTTCGCGGCGATCTGTTCTGATGCGGCTTTGGAATTTCTCCGGGCTTTGTTGTATTCCTCTTGCGAACTTCTCCGGTCCCAGAAGCCGCCCTTAAAAACGTTGCCGCTACGTTCCATTCGGCTATTCCACTTTTGGGCTTCCTTATCCGATGCGTCGCGTTGCTGTTTTAGCGCGTTGATCTCAGCCTTCACGTCGGCGATCTTCGTCGCCTGCTGTGCCGCGGCCATCTTCTTCTGGGCTTCGGTCAGACCGTTGATCGAGCCGGTCGCCTTGTCAACGGAGAGCCCGAGGTCGCCGTAAGCACTGTTCAGCCGCGCGCATATCGCCTCGGCTTCGGCCATCTCTTCTGCGTTCTTATTTTGCTTATCCGCCAGCTCTTGTAGGCGGTTCATGAGTGCGTTGTTCGCGTCAGCCTGCTCCTTGTGTTTTTGTGTCTGTTCCTCGCACTTGCGCGAGAAGTCCTGGACCGCCTTCTCGCCCTTGTTGAGATAGGCAATCAGACCCCCGACCGCAGCCCCGGCGGCGCCGATCGCCAGAATCCACGGGTTGGACATTTTGAAAACCGCCAGTGCGCCGTTGACAAGCTTGATCGCCGCGGACAGTTTCCCCGCGGCCAGGCTCCACGCGGTCATCGCGGCAGCCGCGCCGCTAAACGCGATCGCCGCACCTCCGACTGTGCCGATCAGCATCTTGATTCCCGGGTGGTTCGACAGGAACTGCTTCGTCACCGTGAACGCCTTGGTGACCAGTTCGATCCCCTTCGTGATCGCGGGAGCGAGGTCCGCCATCAGGTTCTGAGCGGTCCCGGCGATTCCGTTCCTGAGAAGTGTCATCGCGTCCTTCAGGTCGGCCATCGCCTTGGCGCCTTCGTTCGACATCACGCCGCCCAGCTCCTCGATCTTCTGTTCCATCGAGGAGATCCCTTCCTCGCCCTGGTTGAAAAAGGGCATGAGTTGCGTTCCGCTTTTACCGAATAACTGCATCGCCATCGCGGTCCGTTCGGACTGGTCGGTCAAGGATCCCATCGCCTTCGAGACGGTCAGGAACTGGTCTTCCGGGGACATCGCCTTTAAGTCCGTGATAGACAAGCCAAGTCGCTGAAAAGCCTGCTGTTGTGCGGCGCTTCCCTGAGCCGCCTGTTCGAGCCCCTTCTGGAGCTTCGTGATCGCGCCCTCGAACGTGCCCATATCCGACCCGCAGAGCTGAGCCATCTGGGAGAGCTTCGAGAGCCCCTCGACGCTGATCCCGATCCGCTGGCTCATCTTGTCGAGCGCGTCTCCTTTTTCGACAAGACTTCCGAAAAATGAGCTGACGGCCTTCGCCGCGCCGACGAACGCCGCCGTAACCGCCGCGCCGACCGCAACGCTCCACCCGTCCAGCTTCCGCTGAAACTTCTGCGTTGCGCTCTCGGCGTCCTTCAGTCCCGCTTCAAGCTTCGACCCCTGGCAGGTCACTTCCACGTATGCGCCCCCGGCGCGTATATCACCAGACAAAGGCATCAGTCACGTCCCCTCATTCTCTTGTAGTCCCGGACGAAATCATCGTGTGTGACGTGCTCGACTTCCTCCTCGTCCTCGTACGGGATCACGTCCTTCGGCGCGGTCGGCCGCACGTTCGCGTTCGCGTGGAAAGCGCACACGGCAAGCCGCGTCCACTCCTGCCGGTCCCGCGCCTCGGCCAGCGTGTCGAGTTCGGCGTACGTCAGCCGTTTGTAGTCGGCTCCGAGTCCGCCTTGGCCGGCTGTACGGGCGAAGAGGTTAAACCACCATCCAGGCTCCTTGACAGGAGCTCGAGGCGCTCCTCCCGCTGCCGGATCACCTGATCCATCACCTTCTGCACGACTTCTTCTTCGCGCTTCGAGGATTCGCTGAGCCGCCGGAGAGAGTTTCTTATCACGCCCGCTGTCGCGGGATCGGGGAAAAAATCGGCGTATTCCTCCGTGAGCGCCCGCTGCGCCTCGTAGGCGGACACGCCTTTCAGCGCGCGGCCGAAATCGGCGGGGGCCATCCCGCGCCGGTCGCGCTGCTCGGCGGTCAGGACGCTCAGACAATCGACCGCGAAGATGATGTCGCCGACGGCGGCCAGAAAACTGGTCGCGTCGAACAGGTTGACCGGCGGGTCAGACCGCTTGCAGAACTCGGACAGGGGCCGGGCGCTGGCGATATTTAGATCGAGCGTCCAGTCCCTTCCCTCGGAATCGTTAAAGGTTCTCATGTGTGCCTCCGTGTGTAACAGTCAAACAGAGCGGCCAGCGTTGACCGCGTGGGGAAAACTGCCAGCCCCGGCTCGGGGTCAGGGATTCCCTTCGGTCTGAATATCGCCGTTATGTTCGCCGTTATCCTCGCCGCCGGTCTCTCCACCCTCTTCTCCGCCGTCGCCGCCGGTGTCCCCCGGTTCGCCGCCGGTGCCGCCCGGCGTTCCGCTGGCGGTCGGATAACCGCTGATCGACAGCGCGCTCGGAGCGAGCTGCAAGTTGGCGGTTTTCAGGTCGTCAATCGGCGCGCCCTTCTCGAACGAAAGGATGCTGAACGTATCGGACAGCGAGTCTCCCGACTCGCCGAACTCCATCTTGACCGGAATCCCGCGTTCGTACGCGTTCTGCAGGAGCGCGTAGCCGTTGACGCTGGCCGTGTCGGCGGGGTCGGTCCCCGCCAGCACGTTGATCGTGATCGGGCAGGACTCCATCCCCGGAATCGTCCGCACCTTGTTGGACGCGCGGGTCTTCACGGGGATGTCCGTTTTGCTCGACCCGTAGGTGATGTCGCCGACCGTCGCCAGCGTCACTTTCGTGTTGGCGGCGGTGTAGAGCTGCACCTTGTCATCAAAACCTCGTTTGAGACCCATAGTATATCTCCTTATCTGTATGCTTTCTTGGCGGCCTTCTCGTAGAGGGACGCCATCACCTTTTCACTGACAACCTGCCGGAGCGCCTTCGCCATGAAGGGCCTCGGCTCTATCATCACCCGGACGGTCACGGGCGGGTTTCCCGCCTCGATGCGGCGGCACCAGGCGAGGAACCCGGCCGCCTGCGAGGCGCGCTCGTGCGCCGCCGTCGACCGGAAATACCTGTAATACTCTGTCCCGTCCGGGAGTCTCTTCTTCAGTTTCGGCCGGGAGCCGGTGTTGTGCTTCGGCCCCCACCTGCGCATGTTCCGCGGAGGTGCGGTGAGCCGGAACGAGATCTCCGCTGTCCCGCCCTGTTCCAGCCGGTGCGCCGTGGACTTCACGCCGTCCGGCTGGCCGCTCAGATGCTTCGGCCCGATCACGACGCTGTTGGTCGCCGGGTCGAAACTGTAGAGCATGAAGTCATACAACTGGTTCCCGTAGCGGTACGGAGCCTTGCCGGGCGGCGCGTGGGTTCTCGACCCGTCCGGACCGATCGAACCCTTTTTCATCGGCTGCCGCGCGCGGTTGCGGACGAACGCGCCGGCCATCAGAAGGAACTCGGCGTTGACCTTCCCGATCGCCTGGGCGATCCGCTTCCGGTTCCACTCGAATCCCTTTTTGGCCATCGCGCTATCCCAGTAAGAACATCACGCTGACGCTCCCCAGGAGGAGCGGCTGATGCTGTTCGAGTTCGGCGAGATTGACGCCCGAGTCGAATCCCGGCTGGCATTCGCCGGCCTTGACCGTCCCGGTCACCGTCCCGTCGCCGGACGTGAACCTGACCGGATTGCCGCGGCTCATCATCGAGTCGAGGATCAGCTCCAGCTCGTCCTGGACCGCGGCGATCTCCGCGTCGCCGGTCAGCCCGACGGGCGCGAAGACCGAGACCCGGACCTCCTGATACGTCACGGGAGCCACGCCGCGCGTGAGCGCCTCCTTCCGCATCGTTCCGGGCGAGACCGCCCGGATCCATTGCGGCGCCTCCTCCGAGATGTTCCGCGTCGGCGCGTAATCGACGGCGTATGTCTTGCCGGTCAGCGCCGAGCAGAACTCAGCAACATCGCGCAGCAGCTCGGCTTGTTTCATCTGGCCCTACTTTCATGGTCTGAATTGTGTATCCGTCTCCGAGACCCTGTTCGATGCAGGGGACGAGACGGTCGATCAGGTACAGGTCTCCGGAATAGCGGATCGCGCAGCCGCCGAAGAACCCGTCCCCGCCGGCGAACCGCTTGATTTCCAGCAGGGTTTCCGCGGAGCAGGTCCAGCTGACAGCCGCGCGGGAAGTCGTCCCGACGGCGGACGAATCGGTCCAGGACGGCCGGCCGCGGTAGAGCTCGACCGGGAGCGACTCTCCGTCCTCGCGGACGAAGAGCGCCCCTCTGGCCTGGAACCGGTGAACGGCCCGCGCGATCATTCGGCTCGCGCGCTGCTGCCGGTGCTGGTTAAGGTTCACGCGTCACCTCACGAGATCGTTTCGGTGTTGCTGATCGCGTCGGTCGCGATGAGCGGAACGCCCTCAATCTCGGTCGGGATCGGAGCGGGCGCGCCGGTCGCGTTGGTCGCGGTCCGGCTCTTCCGGAGCTGTTCGAGCGAGCGGCGCGACAGGAAAATCGCGTCCGGGCCTTCGCCGGCCGGGAACTTGCCGAGGAGCTGATAGAGCAGGTCGTCGGTCAGCCCCTTGGCCGGAGTCAGCCCGTTGATCATCGCCGCGGCGTTGCGGCTGGTGACCTGAAGCCCGACCCACCCGCCGAGCTCCTGCACGTAGTACCACGCGCCCTTGGTCGCGGTCCCGACGATCTGCTTCTGAATGTCTCCCTCGGTGAGCTGGCCTTCGCTCCCCCACGCGTACTGGATCGAGTCGATCCCGGTCCGCACGGCGAAGACGCTCGAGCCGTTCGACCCGTTCGCGCCGCCGGCGTTGATCTTCATGGTGCCGTCATCGGTCTGGGCGTCGGCCACCGCGTCGATGATTCCTTTGAGGCCGTTGAATCCCTTGGCGTCGGCGCCGGTGCCGTACCAGGTCTGGACCGCGATCTTTTTGAGCGCGGCGCGGAAATGCGCCTGCTGCTGAATCGCGATTGCGGTCTCTTTCCCCCAGTCGGCCTGTTCGGCGATCGCGCACTGCAGCATCCAGGAGGCGTCCAGGTACTTGCACTGGATCCGCTTGGTGCCGAGCGTCGCGGCCTGCCAGGTGCGTTCCTCGTTCGTGGCGCGGAACGCGACGGACGGGTCGGCGGTCACGCAGAGCGTGTAGTAGTCGTTCCGCTTCACCGGAGACGCGGAGAAGAAGTTAAGTTCCGGAATCTTCTGGATCACCTCGGTGATGATGCCGACCAGAGCTTCCGATTTGTTGATGAGCAGAACATCTGCCGAAGTCATGTTAGCCATGTCTTATCTCCTGTTGGTTGTGTGTTACTCGATACCCTTCGCGCGGATCACGTCGGCCTGCTTGAAGATGTTCGGACGCTTGTCCTCGGTCTTCGGTGCGCCGCCGCCTCCGAGCGGATTGTCCTCGCCGCGCCGGAACGTCGCCTTGAGCGTCGCGATCTCGGCACGGAGCTTTTCGAGTTCGGCGGCCAGCTTCGCCTTCAGCTCGCCGGCGCCGTCCTCTTCCTCTTCCTTCTTTTTCTTGGTCTTGGCGCCTTCGGGCTCGCCTTCGCCGCCGTCTCCCTCTCCGGCGCCCGGCTGCGGCCCGCCGCCGCCTTCCCCGCCTCCTTCGTCGCCGCCGCCTTCGCCCCCTTCGTCACCGGGATTGCCGGCGGTCTGGATGTCGCCGTTGTGTTCGCCGTTGTCGTCGCCGCCTTCTCCGCCGCCGCCTTCGCCCCCTTCCCCTCCGCCGTCGGACAGTTTGGCGGTCTTGGCGGCGAGCCGCGCGGCGCGTTCGGCCTTCAGCAGCGTGTAATCTTCGGCGCGCGCCTCGTCGAGCGACAGACCCGCGCGGTAATACTTCAGCCCGTCGGTCTCCCCGAACTCGGAGATCATCTCTTCGAGGTCCGGATGAGCGAGAGCGTCTTTGGTCTTGTTCTCAGCCATGTCTTTATCTCCTGGTTGATTCATCTTGAGGGTAGTGATACCCGTGTACTTGTCCGTGCCGTAGGGGCAGATCGACACGCCGCGGATCGGCGTGTTGAGGAAGATCGTCGCCGGCCCTTCGACCGTCCGGCCGTTCACCTCGTCGGTGAACCCCTCGTCGATCACCACGCCGTTTGAGTCGCTGAACATCACCGTCGGCGAGATCTCGTAAGGGGTGCCGCCGAGAATCCGGAGGATCACCTCCTCGGCGCGGTCGCCGGCGCGCGCGCTGAACAGGTGCGCGTCGCCCCACAGTCCCCCCTCCTCATAGCGGAGGTTCGAGATATGTCCGATCACCTCGCTTTCGTTGTGGTTATAGTCCATGATCAGGGTCGGCTTGTGCAGCGCGACGGTCTCCAGGTCGATGACGAAATCTCCCTGTTCGTCGCGATACATCTCCTCGCCCGACAGGACGAGGACTTTCACGTCGAGAGAGCCGTCTGCGTTCTCCTTGAATCCGCCGCTGAGCGGCCGCGCCGGTACGTATCTGTCAGCCATTTAAAGCCCCACATTCTGCGCGGATTCCTGACCGAACGGCACCGAGATTCCCAGTTCGGCGGCGCGCTCGCGCAGTCCCGCGATGTCCTCGAAGTTGCGCTGTATATCGTAGCCGTAGTCGCCGACGATCTCCGACGGCGGCAGAAGCCCGCTCTGAACCGCCAGCAGAAGATCCTTGACGTGACGCAGCATACGCCAGCTCGGCAGGCCCGCGCCCATCCAGCCGACATCCTTCGCCACGTCTTCGATCGTCCACCCTTCCGGCAGTTCGATCTTCTTGTCGAGAATCCAGTTCGGAAGGAGCCAGTCGGTCACCCATTCGTTCAGCATCTCAATCGTCGGCTGCTGTTTCTTCTCGACGCTGTCAATGTATTGCTCAAACTCGCCCTCCGACCCGTAGAAGTTGGTCTTCGACCCGTCGTAGAACGAGTAGGGAATATCGAAGGCGGCGAACACCAGGCGGATGACGGTCTCACAGAACGACTGAAAGTTCTGGGACGGGTTCCCCGATTCGAGGAACTTCACGTCTTCCCCCGGCCGGAGCGCGAACGTCATGATCCCCGGTCCGAACACATCCACGGCACGGCGCGCGAAATCGTCTTCGCGTTCGCGCTGGGCCTGTCCCTCCGGCGTGTCGGGTCCCGGCATGAAGCCGGAGGCGTCCTCGAACGTCCCGACGATCCCCATCGCCTGCTCGAGCCGCAGCTTGGCGAGCGCCAGATCGATCGAGTCGTAGAGCTGCGCGAAGAACCGCACCGCCGGCGCCATAAGGCTTTCGCCGCGGATCTGGTCCTCCCGCGTGTAGAACCCGAGCAGATCGAAGTTCCGGGCCGAGACGATCCGTTCCGGCTCGAACCCGCCGTAGATCTTCCGCTTGTGAATCGAGTAGGCGAGCGCGCGGCCGTAGGAGTTGATCTTCACGCCGTGGACCCACTCCCCCTCCACGTCCGTCCCGGAGGGATTCCGAATCCGGTCCCCTTCGATGATTTGGATTTTTCCGTTGCTCAGCCGGAGTATCCCGACATCTCCGTCCACGGCCCGGTGGCTTTCGATCAGACCGATCAGCGTGTCGAAGTTGTGCCGTCCCGCGGCGTCGCAGTTCGTCCGCCGCTTCCACGTCCGGACAAGCGATTCCAGCCGGCGGTTGAACGCGCCGTCGGGCGTTTGCGCCGTGAACCGGTAGAAGCTCATGCTCTGGAGGTGCTTCCGCAGCGCGAACCCGGCGATCGTGAAGTTCCGGAGCGAATCGCGCGCCTCGGAGATCAGCAGCTGCCGCTCCCGTTCGGTCAGTTCGCGGTCTTCGCTCTTGGTGCTGTAATAGGGAGGCTTCCGGATCCGGTCCGACTTCACCGCCTCATACGCCAGCGGCACCAGCCGGGACGCCGGTTTCGGAGTTTGCTTTTTCTTGAAGATCGAAAAAATTCCCATCGTCAGAACCCTGTCAGCCGGGACGTGTCGGCGTAGCGGACCCGGGACCCGGAACCGCGGAGCCGGTCTTCCTGAGCGTAGAGCTCGGTCAGTTCTCGGACGAGCGTCTCACGCGGAACCCACTGTTCACTCACCCCGTCCAGCGCGACGTTGATTACGCTGTCCGGGTTTTCGAGCGCGCTTTCCACGAGCGCTATCCTCTTCCGGACGTGCGCCAGCCGGCGGCGCCGGATCTCTTCGTTCGTCGGTTCCCTGGTTTCCATCGTCTGCCTCTGCCTCCGGTTCCACTTTGCCACGGTAGATGTAGATCTGTCCGCAATCCTTGCACCGGTTCCGGCGGAACCGGATCAGACCGAACGGCTGAACGTCGATCGTGTAATCGTTGATTTGATCCGCTTTCGCGGACCCGCATTTAGGACACTTCATGCCCACGGCCCTCCTCGCTTAACTACATCGACAGAACCCATTTTTGGAGGTATAATTCGCTGAATGAGAGACTTTCGCACCGAAAAAAGCGTGATAGAAACGCTGATCGACATCTTCGTCGTTCTGTTCCGCCGGCTGTTCCGCCGTTAGCCCGAGAACCGGCCGGCGCGGATCATCTCGGACTCTTCGGTCCTGATCAGAACGCTGGAAGCGGCGAGATTCCCGACGAGGCAGTCAAAAAAGTGGTTATCCGGCCGCAGCGGCTTCTCCCGCCACTGGTTGACCTCATACTGGCCGGATGAGATCAGCTGCACCGTCTCCGCGCTGCAGTGTTCGGCAATCATCCGGTGAAAGGTCGGATCCGACCCCCAGAACGTGAACGATCCCGGCACTCCGGGCTCCAGCGCGAACTTTTCGTGGAGAAGCGACTTGAACCAGTTCACGTCGGTCTGGACCGACTTGTATCGCCATCCCTTGCGCTTCTCCTTCACCAGATGCGGGAACTTCTGACGCCCCGGCTCGTCCTTCCACTCGAGCATCGGCTTATTCGTCGCGCCGATGTTCGCGCCGATCGCCGGCATCACCCGGTCAGCCACGTGCGCCGAAGCAATCGCCGCCTCAACCGTTTCGTGCTTGTATCGCGCGTCCACCCAGACCAGATCGATCGCCTTCGGATCGACGATCCCGTCGGTGTATTGCCAGCGGACCATCGCGCCGAACAGCTCGGCGAGCCCGGACTTCAGCGACAGGTTCGCCGTCGTGCGGAACCGGTCGCGCATCGTGTAGAGCCCGCCGTCCCGCTTGCTGAAGTAGTGCCGCCGCTGTTCCGGGAACGTGCCGTAGTCGAGACAGAACCCGGACCCGTCCTTGTCCCACGCGCAGACCGCCCAGTAGAGGAGATCGTCGTGCACGTCCACGAACGCCGTGATCAGCGCCGCCGTCTCCGGAAGTTCGCGCCGGTCGAGACCGTTGATGCGCTGCATGATTTCCTTGGCCGGGACCTGCACCGCCGCGCCGGCCGGCTGCATCGGCTGATTCTGGCATTCGCTCCAAAACCCGCGCTCATTGTCCGCCCACCGCGTCATCGCCATCTCGAGCGCGTCGTAGTAGTGCTTCGGGTCGAACTTCTCCGGCCACGACACCTCGGCGCCCTTCCGCATCGCGCCGCGGTTGACCCAGTAGAACCGGTGAGCCTTCCCTGGATCCTCACGGCGCATCGAGCGGAACTCACGCCACCGGTCCATGTCCGCCGGCAGCTCGTCGAGCATACGGCCGCGGATTCCGTGCCATTGGGGATAGATCTCCGGATTGAGATACCGGTCGGCGAGATCCCCCGGCTGTAACACCGTGCACGTCATGACCATCGAAAGTTCGTACCCCGATTCGGCCAGACCTTCGATCGCTGAGTTGATCTTCTCCTCGAGATCGGCAACACGTTCGGGGTTGCGCGCCAGCTCCTCCTTTTGGAGATCGTCGAGGATGATGAAGTCCGGCCGGTCGCCGAGCGAGAACGGCGAGTCGGTCGAAGCGCCGCGGAACGACCCGGACACGCCGACGGCGCGAACCGTCGCTCCGGAGCTCTTCGACCCTGGGACCTTCGGGAAGTTCAGCTCGTCCGCTCCGGTCATAATCTCGGTCAGTTCGCCGTTTAGGAGCTGACCCCGCGCCAGAATCGCTGAGTTGCCCAAAGAGGCGAACGGGACACACACCTCCGGGAAGTCTTCGGCAAGCGTCGTCCCCTTCACCGCCAGCGCGCCGCGTATCGACGAGAGGATCTTCCGCGACTCCGGCTGCGTCGCCGAGAAAATCATTAAGAACCGGCGGTGCCCGTAGATCAGCGCCCAGACGGCGGCATACTTGACGATCGTCGTCTTGCCCGTCCCGCGGGGCATCGCCACGGCCTGCTTGCCGTCGTGAATGAGACAGTGTTCGAGCGCGTGGATCAGCTCAAGGTGATATTTCCCGAACGGCGTCGAGAACTTCAGCGGAAAATAAGTCCGGAGAAAATAAGCCAGATCGACGCGCCCCCGCGCCCGGCGCCGCGGATCCTTGATCGCCGGCAGAGGTCCGATCTCCCTCCCGAGAAGAGACTTCGCGCGCTGTATCTCCGCACGCTTCTCCTTGAACGCCTGGTAAGTCTCGCTTTTCGACTTATGCACGGGCACGGCGTTTCCCCTTCTTCGACACATCGAAGTGATCCGCGAAATACACCGCTACACGGCGCGCCAGCTCGACGATCTCCGTTCCCGCCGGCGCGATCCCGAGCGGTTCGAGATGAGAGCGTATCTGAGCCTCGACTGCCGACTGATAGGATTCCTCGACAGCTCGCGTATTCCGCTCTTCGGTGAGCCCGTAGAGGCTGACCATCTCCTTCCGAGCCTGGAGCGCGGTCTTCAAGTCACCCTGCTGCCATGCGGCCTGGTAGAGCTCCTCGAACGACTTCTTCGCCTTGCCGTATTCCTCGACCGTATCGAACGACGCGGCGCGGACGATCAGCCCACGAGCAACACGGACCAGTTCGTCCCATTCGGCGTCGGTGACCTTCTGCTGCTGAGCGAGCCTCTTCCGGAGGCCGCCGAGCTCGACTCCGCGAACCAGAGCGGTCACGATCGGTTCGACCAGCGGCGACTCAGACAGCGTAGCCGGCGTTTTTTTCGCCGAAGCTCTTGACTTCCTTTCCTTCGCCAAGTATCTCTCCCGTCACCCTCCGTAAGTAACCAGGCTATTCCTCCGAACCTTTCGGGTTCGGTTCATTTCGGAACCGCCGAGAAGTCCCTAAGCCCCCCGGCTCACTGCCAGACCGGACGCCGGTCCGGGTGCGCGTAGACGATCGGCGTGACCATCTCGCGGATCCGCGACTCGGCGCGGTGTCCGTATCGCTCGACGATCTCTTCGAGCCCCGTGAGGTTCGTCGTGATCAGCGTGATCCGCTGGTGTTCCCTCCACGCGATGTAGCGGTCGTCGAGGTAGTCCGCCATCGACCAGGGGACGCCGTAGCGGGACGAACTTCCCTCAGCTCCTAAATCGTCAATCATCACGTCCGCCCGGCTGATTCTCCGGAGCCAGTCGAGATAGTCCTCGAACTGCGAGTAGTCCTCGGCCATCCGCCGAGCTCTGAGGATCGTGATCTTCTCGGCGTTCCGGAGCCGCCGCATCCCGTCGACCAGGTCCTCGCAGAGCGTGGTCTTGCCGGCGCCGATCGGACCGAAGACGATCAGCCCCTTCGGCTTCGGGCCGAACCCGTAGGACCAGAGCGCGTAAGTCAGGAAGAACTCGGTCGCCTGAGTCCGGACGGGTTCCGGAAGTTCGTGGCCGCGGGAACGCAGCATACCGGCGAACCAGCGGGAAGCGTTCGTCCTGAGACGGTCGGGGTCGAGTTGCTTGCGTGTGTCGGTCATCGTGCACCTCCTGCGAGCGCCGGCGTGACGGCGTAGTTCCGGTATTGGTCCTGGCTGGTGTATCGCTGCGTGTCAGCCTTCGGCGCGGCGCGGGTTTTCTTCCGCGTCTTCTCGGTGAGCAGGAGCCGGACGTTCTCGCCCTTCACGGCGGAGTGGAGCTGCCACGCGTGATCGGAATCCCGGAGCACGGCGAACGCCTCGGAGATCTGCTGCACCGTCAGACCCGACTGCAGCGCCCGGAAGAGGTTCGGCTTGAACAGCCCGTTGAGCGGATAGGGCGGTCCCGGAAGGTGCCTCGGGTCGCCGGCGGGAAAGGTTCGGTTCCACGCCTCGACGACCTCGCGTTCGGGCTCGGTCAGCCCGTCTTCCGGAAGAGAATCTTGAACAGGTTCATCCTCCCCCCCATCGTCCCCCGCATCAGCGGGGGGTAAGGGGGTACTTTTCTTTTCTTTTCTTTTCTTTTCTTTAGCGCATATATTGCAGTTTTCGGTGATTTGTTGCGCGTTTTCTTGTATTTGTTGCTCGTTTTCGGTGATTTGTTGCGCGTTTTCTGTCGTCACAAGGGTCTCGAGATAGGTGCGGACGGAAGTCGGAAGAGGATAGGAATCTGGGTTCCGTTTGGCGCGATACCACCTCTTGACGATGCCAAAGGAGGTCAGAATCTGGTCGTTCTCGAACGCCTCCGGGTCGAAGAACCCGATCTCGAGCATGAACTCGAAAACGTCCATGACCCAGTCGATTTTGGTCACGTCGAACAAGCGGGTCATCGCGAAGTTTTCAGCGACTTTCCGGAGGGTCGGAGCCGCGACGTAGCACCCCTTATCCTCGTTGATCCAGACGATCACCTCGTAGAGAACGGCGAGCCCTTCGAGCCCGTATCTCTGCCGGATGCTGAGCGAGGCTGACTTCCGCGCGAAGTTCGTGTCGAACTGCGTCCTGTCGAGTCCTGGCTTGTAATCTCTTCCGCGTTTTTTGTCAGCCATATCAATTCTCCAAAATATTCCTGATTCGTTCGGCTACCGTCTGCCAGTGATTCGAGACGGAGCCCTGGGATATTCCATGCTTCTTGGCTAGTTCGGCCTGTGGGACGTCGTTGAGCGCGTAGTCGGTGACGAACTCGCAGACCTTCTCCCCGAACCGGTTGTATAGATCGCGGACGAGCTCGATTGTTTCGGACTCGTCCGTGATTGCGTCGACCGCCGCCGGCTCGTCTTCGAGTTCGAGCGGGACGAACTTCACCGGCCGCACGAGCCGGGACTTGGACTCCTTCCTCGCCTCGTCGATCATCGCGCCGATCACCCGCGGCTTGGCATACGCCCAGAAGTGGCCTTCCGTCTGGCCGCTGTCGCGGTATCGCCGGCCGCGCTTCCACCGGTGCGCTGCGTCTACCAGCGCGAGGGAGCCGATCTGCGTGAGATCGTCGAACGTGAGGCTCGGGATCCCGAACTTCACGGTGTAGGCCGCGGCGATCGTGCGAACGAGCGGCAACACATTCTCAATCATCTGATCGGTACTGGCCGGTCGTCCCATATATCTCCAGTCTCGTCCGTCCTCCCTTGACCGGCGGGCGCCTCACCACCGAGAACTCGACGACGCATTCGTCGTCCCACCAGAACCCGCAGTGCGTCAGCGCATCGAAGAGCGCTTTCGTTCGGTTGTCGATGTCGAATCTCCGGCGGTCCGGAGGTGAGATCGATATATCGACACAGACCCACTTCCACGGCGAAGGGAGCGCGCCGAACATTTCGGCGGCCACCTTCGAGCGGTACCGGATCACCTCGGGAGCGAGATAGGTCTTGCCCCGCGTATTCCGCCAGACGCGGTTCGCGCTGGGAGGAACGCCGTCCCACTCGAGGATGATCCGAACCGGCTTTCTCACTTCCTCCGGAGCGCCTCCTTTTTGGCCGCGAACGCGTCGTTAAGACGCTGCCGCTGCTCGTCGGTGAAATTCTGGCTGTTCTCCTTGGCGGTCTTCACGTAGCTGTTCAGCTCGGCGGATGTTTTGGCGGACTCGATCTGCCGGCAGTAGAACGAGCACATTCCTTCCACCGCTTTCGGGTCGGGCGCCGGCGGCTCGATCGTCTGGTTCATCACCTCGGCGGCGTCCGAGTAGTCGACACCCTCGTCTTCCGGCTCGATCACCTCCGCCTCGACGGTCTCGGCCTCCTTGAACACTTCGGTCTCGACGATCGCGCGCGGACGTTCGGCCTTGACCGGAATATCCTCCTGCTCGAACTCGTCTCTGAGCCCCATGCACGCGTCGGGGCAGCATGTCCGGACGAAGAACGACGCGGCGCGGTATCTCAGCATCAGATCGGGCATCGTCTGCCACTTCGATCCGGAGCGCGTCGCCCATCCGTCCTTGACGGCCATCTTGTAATCGACCCACGGCCCGGCGACCTTCTCGCCGTTCGGACGGACCGCGACGATCCGGCACGCGCGGTTCTTCCGCCCGCCGACCTCCTTGACGGTCTCGTTCTCCTCCTTCTCCTCGTAGTCATACTTCGTGAACTCGCCGCTCGCTTTGATTAGCGACGCGTAGAACTGACCGGAGAACGTCGGGCGGCCGTGAACGATCACTATCCCCTGCATCACGTGCAGCGGGTTCATCCGCAGCCGTTGCGCCATATCGAGCGCGATCAGCACGTCCCCGGGCTTTCCCTTGAACGTGTCCGGAAGAATGTTCGACTGCGAGACCTTCTCGGCCACGGTCAGCGCCGCGGTCATCTGCTCGATCGAGTCGAACATTCCGGGCGCCAGCGTCCCCTCTGTTGTCTTGACGATAGCATTACTCATTGTTTACCTCCGTTTTCTTCTGCTTTTTCTGAATTTTTTCACGTGCGATACCGATCCGCTTGTCGAACTCGAACCCGATTCTCCACCGTCCGTCGCGGTAATACAGCCTCATCCGGCCGAATTCCGTCTTGCCGTCGAAGAAGACAATCTCCTCGTCCGTGCGGGGTGTGATAACCAGCATCCTGTCACCTCCTCTCAGATCGGGCATTCCAGCCCGTCGTAATCGACGCAAGGGACCTCTTCGCGCGGTCCCGCGTCCTGGTGCTCATCCGTCCGTTCGGCGTATTCTGCGAGCCATAGGATCCCGTAGCCGACAAGGTCGGTCATCGTCTCGACCGCGGACTCCCCGACCAGGTCGCGCGTCCCGCGCGCCAGCGAGGCGAACCGTGCGATCTTGTCGCTCATCCTGACGAGGATCGCCGTCCCCGGAGCCGTCCCGGGAGCCAGAACCGGCGCCTGAGCGACGGCGTTCCCGTAGTTCGCGTTCTTCCTGACGAGGAGATCCTTCACCCCGTCGCACGTCTTAATGATGTGTTCTCTAGTCGGCATTGTTATCCTCCGTAAGTGTCCAGTTGTTGAGGGTCAGGGACAATCCGCGGTTGGTCTGTTTCGCGCGGAGCACACCGGCATACACCAGATCGCGCACGGTGCGCGACATCATCTTTCGTTTGGAGTCGTAGTCCGTGTGAACCAGATCGGACTCCGGCACCCATCCGGTCGGCGAGGTCGCGATCTTAAGCAGAATCGCGCCGACGGCCTCGGCGCGCCGCGGGTTCGGGCTGACCGTGACGTAGCCGCACCGCCGCGCCCGCGCGGGATCGAGATCGAGCAGGAGCTGGCGAACGCCTTCCCGCGCCTCTTCGACCGTATCATACGAACCGGACACAATCGTCCGGCTCTCATCCGTCCTTGGACTACAAAACGTGCTCATCTTCGCCCTCCTCATCGTCATCTTCCGGGAACCGATCCTCGGAGTCGAACCGCTCTTTCAGCCGGTCGAAGAACCCGCGCGCGGCCTCCGTCGCGCCGGCGCACATCGTCGGAGCCGGTCCCATCATCACCAGGTAGGGGTACTTCGCCCCCTTCGGGCCGCGGCACAACAGGGTGGCGATCGATTGCGCGTCCGCCGGGCGGACCTGGTTGAACACGTCGATCAGCACGTCGCAAGCGTCGTAGATCTTCTTCGACGTGTCGCCGATCGCGCTGTAGATTCCGGAACTATTCGCCATCGCCGGCCTCCTGTTCTTGCTTAAGTTTCCGGCAGAAAAATTGCTCACACGCGTCCAACACATGGTACAGCACCGGGACAAAATACAGCCGCGGCGATCTTTTCACCCCCTCGTTTACAGGCTTCGACAGAAGCTTGTAACAGCACGGTTCCTGTTCGGAGACAGAGCTTATGTCAGATCCGAGATTGTAGTACATGTTTTTAATGTCCGGATTGTCGGAGTAAACCATGCCGTTAAGAATCGGGAAATCTGCCCGACCGACATCCGTGCACAAAAAATGCGAGATCCGCATCCATAATCGTGGATTGTCAACCAATTTTGTGTCACTCACTTCGGGGAAGGACATAGATAGGACTTCTCGTATGATGCTGCGGATTCCCTCGTTTTTAGTGATGCGACTTTGCGAAGGAAGACAGGCGGCGGTGTAATTCCTTTGAATTACAGAGAGCATTTCGTCGGCTTGCGGCAACGTCACGTCTTTGGACATGTTATCCGTAAATATTCCGGCATATATCACGGCCGGGACGAAATATATGTACCGCGACTCGCTGATCTTCTTGCGCCATGATTCCTTCTTGCAATCCTCGCAAGACTTGGCAACATTGTTTAACGTTGATACAAACGTACTTGAGCCCCTCTTCGTCGGATCCTGTTTCCTTGACGAGTTGTTCTTGACATAGCGATGATACGTTTCTGGGAAATACACGTTCCCCAGAATGTTCATAATCGCCCCAATTTTCCACCAGAACACATTCTCAGCGAGAACATCTTGTCTCGTGAAAAATTCATGATGCGCGCGATCAAAAGCGGCTTGCACGAACCCGTTAGCGGAAGGTTTCACGTCCTTCGAATTGTTAAGAAGTCTTGCAAGCAGTTTAGAACGAGAAAATGAATTCACACATTGTTGGATGTTCACGCTTTTGACCATCTCGTTGTTGAATACACTGACGCTCATCACTCCGCCTCCTTCCCCGCCGGCCGGACCGGCTGATACGGCTCGAGCTTGCGGCTGAGGATCCGCAGCTTCGCGTCCTCGATCGAGTCCACGTTCAGCCGGCGGAAGATCCCGATCAGCGCGATCAGCACCTCAACGATCAGCATGACCGGGATCGCGGTCGGACGCGTCTCGACGGGTGCCGCGGCTTCGGCCTTCTCCGGTTCCCGCGCGACCCTGCCAGCCGCCTCTCCCCACTTTTCATAGGCATCGACGATGGTGTCGAGCCCTTTGTCGCGCGACTGCTCGAGCGCGATCAGTACCGCTTGCCCGTCCCGGAGCGAACCGATCCCGCGCGAAATGTCTTCCAGCGCCGCGGCTATCCGTTCCAAGTTCCTAGTGTCATCAAGATTTACCATGTTTGCCTCCGTTAAATCAAAACTTCGTTACCCGGCCGAGCCCTCTCGACCGAAAGGCGGGAGCCGGACTCGAACCGGCATTCCCGGCATTACAAATGCCGCGCTCTAGCCTATTGAGATACCCCGCCTACTTCTGCTTCCATAGCTTCTTGACCTTTTCAAGCCGGTTTTCGATCTTCCGGATCGCCTTCGGCATATCTTGGACAGCATCATGCCAGAGCACATAGGGGACTCCCGGGCCGTCCGTGAGAATGCTTGCCAGATCCACCGCGTCCGACGCAGCGTCCGCAAGACGCGCCAGCTCCACTTCGATGTTGAGATAATGATCATGTATGCGAATCTGTTCGGGCGTGCGTGTCATCCGCTCACCTCACCCTCAGGGTCCAGTAGTTCCCGCAGCGGCCGACGCCGATCGCGTGGCCGGTGCCGAGCAGAATCGCGCGGTGTCCGTCCGAGCCGAGCCAGAGGGTGATCACCGCTTCCGGCGACCGGATCCCCATAGCGATACACTCGCGGCCGCCGATCCCGTAGGCGTGCCGGAACCCGTTGGCGGCCATCCAGACGGAATGTTCTTCGCACCCCTGACAGAGAACCGGATCGATCTCCAGCGCCGGCAGACCCAGTCTTTCGCGGTGACGGTTCACGATCTCCGAGACGATCTCGCAGAGCGACGGCTGAGCCTCGATCACCGGCTCCTCGACGATCTCCGGCGCCGTGTCAGCGGGCTCCGGAGCCGGTTCCTCGGCCTTCGACTCCTCCGGTTCGGCGGCCGGTTTCTTCACGGCGCACTTCCCGCCGGCGCACGGGCTCTGCCAGTAATACCCGCCGACCCACGGCGACCAGACGCCCCAGCCGCGGGAACAGTTCCCGCCGGGGCATTGAGCCTGAGCGGTCGAACATCCGCTGATCAGAGCCAGCGCGCACAAACACATGAACATCAATGTTCGTTTCATCACTTTTCCTCCGTAACTGCATTGAGTTTTTCGAGTTCCGCTTCGGCGAACCTTATCGCCTCGCGGAGCACGTTGTATTTCGTTTCGTTCCCGCACGTCTTCGTCGAGTAGACCGCGTGCGCATCCCAGAGCCGTGCGGCAATATCCTTCTCCAGCGACTCCGGCCAGCCTTCGATGAGGCTCGGCCAGCGCGGTCTCACCTTATTGTAAATCTGAGCCATGATCGCCGACGCGCGCGCATCGAGAGCGTCCACCTCCGCCTTACTTCTCTGAGCCGTCACGCTTCACCTCCGTCTTTTTACCTTCCCACTTGAAACACCCGCACGTTTCGGCGCGGGACTTCAAATCTGTAATCACCAGCCCGAACCGACGGCACCGGTTGCCGCGCGCCAGGAACCGGCACGTCGCGCACCGCTTGCCGTGACGGTAGGGATAGTCGATTGCCGACGCCTTCGCCTCGCCACGTAGATCTTATCCGACGTCTCACCGATCGCGTTATACAACACCGGATCGTTGTCACTGTTCATCACTCCGCCTCCTTCCCCGCCGGCCGGACCGGCTGATACGGCAGCAGAAGCTGACGGAGTTCACGCAGTTTTGTCGCGGCGATCCGGTCGGCGACGACGTGCCTGACAAGCACCCCGATCAGCGCGATCAGCACCTCGACGATCAGCATGATCGGGATCCCGGCCGGTTCGGCGCCGGT
>Ga0265301_10001108_pt1 | contig 36490 bp, 35 predicted proteins | sample AusTroGonzalo_MG_2_FD_193488 | JGI IMG/M metagenome (GOLD analysis project Ga0265301, IMG submission 193488) | Bovine rumen microbial communities from tropical cattle in Woodstock, Queensland, Australia - Gonzalo_04 | ecosystem: Host-associated > Mammals > Digestive system > Stomach > Rumen ...
ACAGGTGCTCTTCAGAAGAGCCGATATCCGTGAACTTTATAATCAGCCGACACCCCCTGTTCATGTTCCGGAGGCAGGGTCTGCTGGGCAACTTACGTTATGGTAAATTTTCTCCGGACAGCAGTGAATTGGTATGAATATTAAAGGTAAGATTGTCACACTCCGGCAAATGACCATGAGTGATATGCAAATGATCTGTGACATGTTCAATGACCCGGAATTAGAGAACTTTGTTGTTGGTTGGGCATTCCCGATTTCAATTGAACAACAGAAGCGATGGTTCGAAAACAATGTGGGAGACCAAAGGAACTTCCGGTTTGTAATCGACACACCTAATGACGGCCCTGTAGGTATTGCCACATTGACAGATATAGATTGGAAGAACAGAAGAGCTACACATGGGATAAAACTTGCGAATAAAGAACGTCGTACAAAGGGTATAGGAACAGATGCCGTGATGGCATTAATGCGCTATGCTTTTGATGAACTGGGGCTGCATCGTTTAGATGGCTCGTGGTTCGATTTTAATGCCGCCTCAAAAGCTCTATATACCAAGTGTGGATGGAAGGCTGAAGGTGTGAAGCGAGAATATGTCTACAAACAGGGTCAATGGAGAGACTTAACCATTGTTGGTGTACTTGAAAGAGACTATCGGAAACTGATTGAGGAAAAGCATTATTGGGACCAATAGCGTTTCAAGAACAGTAAACCATCTTAACCGCGAAACCAAAATACCGATATGAAAATCAAAACTGTCACTGTGGTGGGAGCCAACGGGACCATGGGCGCGAATGTGTCGGCAATATTCGCCTCTTTCGGGAATGCCACAGTGTACATGGTAAGCCGAGACAAGGAGAAGTCGAAGAAAGCCGCCGTAAGGGCCGGCAAGTCTGTAAAAGCAGATAGCATCACAAGTCATTTGATTGCTGCAGACTACACAATGCTGGCTGATTGCGTGAAGGCTTCTGACCTGGTGTTTGAGAGTGCAGCGGAGAATCTTGAACTCAAGATTGAACTGCACACCAAGATTGGCCAGTCCCTGAAGAAGGGGGCTGTGGCCTGCACGGGCTCCTCTGGTCTTTCCATTACCCGACTGGCAGAGTGTTATCCAGAAGAAGTGAGAAGCCAATTCTTTGGCGTTCACATGTTCAATCCTCCTTACCAGCTCACGCTTTGTGAGCTCACGGCCTCACCGTATAGTGATATGGCTATGTATGGAGAGTTGAAAGAGTATTTAACCAACACACTGTTCCGTACAGTGGCAGAGAGCAAAGATCTGCCTGCATTCCTTGGCAACCGCATTGGTTTCTACTTTATGAATGAAGCCTTACAGTATGCAGAGCTGTATCAGGACAATGGCGGTATAGACTACATTGATTCTTTGCTTGGTCCGTTCACTGGTCGTACTATGCCGCCCATTACAACGGCAGACTTCGTAGGTTTGGATGTGCATAAGGCCATTGTGGATAATATCTACGAGAACACCAACGATTACGTTCACAATAAGTTCATCCTGCCTGAGTATGTCCAGAAACTGATTGACCAGAAGAAGCTGGGCCGTAAGAGTGGTGAAGGCTTGTACAAGCTCATCAAGAATGACAGTGGCGACAAGCGAATGATGGTATATGACATCAAGTTGGGTATTTACCGTGATGAGATCAAATATACCTTCCCGTTTGCCCTCCAGATGAAGAAACATCTGCGGGATGGTGATTATGATGACGCTATCCGTGTGCTCATCAACAACAAGAGCCAGGAAGCTGACATCTGCTTGCGTTTCCTGTTGCGTTACATTGTGTATGCTCTCTATACTGCAGAACATGTAGGATATGACCTCCGTGTAGCAGACGATGTTATGGCTACCGGTTTCACCTGGTGCCCGCCCTTTGCCATGATGGAGGCTTTCACAAGAGTTTGTGATTTGGGCAAACTGATGAAAGAACGCCTGAAACCCGAAATTGTGAATGCAGTGGATATTGACCATATCATCAGCGAGCAGATTAAGAGCAAATACGATTACCGCATTTATTTCAAAGCCAAATAAAGAGTGAGCACTATGGAAAAGAAAGTATATATACTGGGTGGTGCTCAGACTGACTTTGAGCGCAACTGGACAAAAGAGGGCAAGAATATGATTGCCCTGTTGAAAGAGGCTGTTGAGGACGGTTTCAAGGATGCCAATTTCACAATGGATGAAATGGTGGCATTGAACAAAGAAAACCGTGTGGCTGCCTTTGTAGGAAACTTTATTGCAGAGCAATATATCAGCCAGGGCCATCTTGGCGCATTCCTGACGGAAGTGAATCCGGCCTTCTATGGCGTGCCGTCTGCAAGATATGAAGCCGCTTGTGCATCCAGTTCTGTAGCACTGGATGCTGCTATCACCAAGATTGAAGCAGGTGAGTATGATGTCTGCATTGTAGTAGGTTGGGAGATTATGAAGTCTGTTGACTCCAAGAAGGGTGGTGACATCCTTGGACGTGCAGCTTACTATGAGAAAGAAGGTAAGGGCATTGACCTGCCGTTCCCTAAACTCTTCGGAAGACTTGCTGATGCTACCATTGAGAAATATGGTCTTGACAAGGAGCGTTACCTGAATGCTTTGGCTACCATCTCTTGCATCAATTACGCAAATGCAAAGCGTAATCCGCTGGCTCAAACCCGTAAGTGGTTTATGTGTTATGAAGAGGCTACACATCGTGGAACAGAGAGTAACCCCAATGTGGGTGGATTGCTTGGTGTGAGCGACTGCTCTCAGGTAACTGATGGTGCTGCCGTGGTGGTGCTCTGTTCTGAGAAATATCTCAAAGAGAAAGGGCTGAAAGATAAGGCTGTGGTTAAAGGCTATGGTCACAGAACTGCTCCATTGCTCTTTGACAAGAAGATTGCAGATAACACCAATTCGGAATACGTCCTTCCTTGGACTCGTCAGGCTTGTTTGGATGCTTACCGTAGAGCAGGTTTAACGGTTGATGACATTGATGTGTTTGAGACACACGACTGTTTTAGCAGCTCTGAGTTTGCAGCCATTTCTGCCTTTGGTATCAGTGAACCCGGAAAGGAATGTGAGGCAGTGGAGAAGGGTGTCATTGCCTTTGATGGTGCAAAACCTATCAATCCCTCTGGTGGGTTGATTGGTTGTGGTCATCCGGTAGGTGCTTCTGGTGCAAGGATGTTTGTTGACTTGTATAAGCAGGTGACAGGCAAGGCAGGGAAGTATCAAGTGCTGGACGCTAAGAACGGAATGATGCTGAATATTGGTGGCAGTGCTACGACTAACTATGTATTTATTGTAGGAAAGGAGTAAACTATGGCAAACTGGAAAGAAGAAGAAAGACGTAAGATATGGGACAAAGGTGAAATAGTCCCTGGGTACGATAAGAATGTTTGGAGAAAAGACCAATGTGGTGCTTTTATCAAATAGGATAAGTATGGTGATAGAAGTGACAAGTATAACAACGGTTGGGAGATTGACCACATAAAACCCGACTCCAAAGGAGGCGAGGATATTGTCAGCAATGCCCGCCCTCTTCAATGGTACAATAATCTTGCGCGCTCCAATGACAGCCTGACTTGTCCTGTCACAGCAAAAAACAAATAACGGGTAATTATTCTTTTTTAAGGCGCATTTCTTTGCATATCCCGGTTATTATATAAGAAATGCTTACAGCAATAGCGAGAATGACGCCGGAGACATGAAAGACGAAAACGAGATAAGACATGGCTCAAGAAGATAATTTAAAGCAGAAAGCTGCATCAGGAATGGTCTGGTCTGCAATCCAGAAGTATTCCACGATGATAATAGGGTTTATTTCCGGAATTATTCTGGCAAGATTGCTAACGCCAGAAGATTACGGAAGTATAGGAATGCTCGCTATTTTTATGAGTCTTGCAGAAGTGTTCATTGACGCCGGCTTTGGTTCTGCCCTTATTCAGAAGAAGAATCCATCTCAAACAGACTATTCAACGGTATTTTACTTTAATATTGGTATGTCGTTGGTGCTTTACGTAATACTATTTTTCAGCGCACCAGCTATAGCTACATTCTATCGGATGCCTATTTTGAGTAAGATTCTGAGAATACAAGGTCTTATATTATTTATATACGCTTTCAACATTATTCAACGCAATCAGATACGCAAGAATCTCCATTTTAAGAAACTATCTACGATAACCATCATAACTTCCATCATTTCGCTTATTGTTACCGTCATAATGGCTTATTCGGGGTGTGGGGTATGGTCACTTGTTACACAGAATTTTATCGGGGCATTAATTCCATGCGTTTTTTTCTGGATTACAACTAAATGGTATCCGACGTGGGAGTATTCTTGGGATTCATTTAAAGAATTATTTGGTTTTGGCTCTTATATGCTTTTAACTCATTTGTTTACTACGTTTAGCCAAAAACTTTCAGGTTTATTAGTGGGGCGATGGTTTAATTCTGCCACGATGGGGTATTACTCGAAAGCATCAACTACCGTCGAGTATGCGACTTCTAGTATATCAGGTGTAATGTTGCAAACAACATATCCATTGTATTCGGCAGTTCAAGATGACAAGGAAAGGTTGTCAAATATGATAAAGCGTATAGCTTCAACTTTGGCATATCTTACAATTCCTATGTTGTTCTTATTGATTTTGATTGCTAAGCCACTATTGGTTTTACTATATTCGGAGCGTTGGGTAGCTTGTGTCCCTTATTTTCAAATTCTTTGCGTAGCTGGAATGGCTGGTTGTTTACAAGGGGTTAATTATCAGCCGATAGCTGCTATAGGGAAGAGTAAAACAATGATGATCTGGGTTATTATAAAGCAGACTGTAGGAATTATTCTTCAAGTATTAGGTCTGATATCATGGGGCATGAAAGGATTGTTGATAGGATTAGTGGTGTCTTCGTGGTTTTCTTATTTTGTTGATATAACACTTGTCTCAAAATATGTGGGTTATAGAAACATACAACAACTTAAGGATATGGCACCAATTTTCCTTGTTTCGTTTTTAGCCTTCCTCATAAGTTTGTTTTTAGGTGATTTCTTAAATTTTGGCCTTTATACTGACGGAATTGTAAAAGCCTTAGTATTTATTTCGGTTTATTTACTATGGTCTGTACTTTTTAAACCGGAAGCATTTACCTATACTCTTTCAGTATTTCAAATGTTATTAAATAGGAAATCAAGAAATAGCTAATCTATAAAATATTTGTTTATATGATAATAAGTACATGTAGTTTTGGGTCGACAGGTTCAAGCGCGATTACTGATTATTTAAAAGAATTTGACAGTATTCATGTTATGGACGCTGTTGAGATGACATGGTTATCAGCAGTTGACGGTATAATTGATTTGGATTACCATCTTAATAATCCACATTGTAGAACGGCTGATTCAATCTGTGCTATTGAGAGATATAAGGATCTTTGTAAGAAAAAGTTTCCTTTATTTGAGAAGTGTGGCATACCCAGAGAGGTTGTCGAGAAATCTGTTAATGATTTTCTGAACGCTATTATTTTGACTTCCTGGAAATGGGAAGAGCATACAATCGAACAATCGCGATGGAAGCAATTGGCAGTTAGATTCCTGGACAAAACAAAATATATAAATAAGTGGCAAATAAAGAATAGAAGACAATGGGAAGGCTTCCCCTATAAAGATGTATATTTATCAGTAAAGCCCGAAGGTTTTAATGAGGCTGTCAAAAAGCATATTAATGATGTCCTTTATGCTTTTGGAGCAAAGTCTGATGAGATTTTGGCATTTGATCAGCTGTTCCCCGGTAATAATCCACAGGCTTGTTTTAAATACTTCGACGACCCCTATGCAATAGTTGTTGATAGGGACCCTCGGGATATTTACGTCTTTGGTAAAACAGTTTTGTTAAAAGGTGGCGCAGGGCACATTATGCCATTAAATAATGTGAAAGACTTTGTTGTTTACTATAGAGTTTTACGTGACAATCAACCTTATAAACAAAAGGATGAAAGAATACTTTTGTTGCGTTTTGAAGACTTAGTATATAATTATGAAACTGCGACAAAGAACTTAAGGGATTTTTTGCACCTTGGAGACAACCCGAACCCTAAAAGCATTTTTGATCCTACTTTATCAATGGCGAATACGCAGGTCTGGAAACGCTACCCTGAATTCCAAGAAGATGTTAAATATATTGAGTCAGAGTTAAAGGATTATTTATTCGATTATACAGGTTATCCTGAGCCAGATATAAACGCTAAAATGTTTAGTGGGAAATCTCCCAAAAATAAGATAGTAGGATGAAGAGTGTGGTCCCTAATTCGCTGGGTTTAAATAAAGATATTTTTTCAGCTAACTTCGGTCGGATATTGTATATTCTACTGCTGTCAGTTTTAACCGTAACGCCAAAGTTTTTTGTCGCAAAATACTTGATGGTGTTATGGGTTTTGTTATTGTTATTTACATTTAAGGACTTCAAAAAAGCAGATAAAAGACTTAGTCAAATAGGTAGTCTAGGCTTTCTGTTTATTATCGTGATATTATTGTATTATATATTTGGCATCTCTAGTGCAAGTTTAGCATATAGTCTCCCAAGCCCATTTGTGTTTTTTTCTCCTATTATAGCAATGGTTATTGTAGATAGGTCTAACAACCAGAGTCAGTGTAATTTTTTATTTCATTTTATTTCACTCGCAATTGCAATCAATATTGCAGATAGTATTGGAATAACTCATGAATTTGGTTTTGAGAATATTGTTTATCAAACATTGGCTGAGACTTTAGGCGAAGAAGGTATTGAAGGTCTTAACTTGGGGGGGTCTTTGTTTGTCAACATGTCAGTGTTTTATGCCAGCGTAATGTTTATGGCTTTTCTTAATACAAAAAATAGATTTGAAAAGATATTGTTTTTGCTTTACTTTGGTATAGGTGCTTATTTTATTATTATTTGTTCATTAAAAGCTTCCGCTATTACTTTGTTGCTACTATCAGTTCTATTGATGTATATTGCTAAGAAAGGGAAGAAAAGTTTTGGTCAGATAGTTTTTTTTTCAGTCTTTTTTATAGCAATAATTCTTGTATTTAGGGATCAATTAATTAATATTTTAATCGACATTATTGGTTCGGATCGTGTCGCCTCTCGTTTTGAAGTTTTTGTTACTGGCGCGAATGTTACAGATAGCAGTACGCTTATGTCTAGGGAGGATTTATGGCAGGTCAGTTTGCATTCTTGGTTGAGAAACCCTATTACATTCTTCTTTGGTATAGGAGATCACAACTGGAAAGATTTTTCTACCACTGCGGCATCAGGAATTGGAGATCACTCAGACTTACTGGATGTATTAGCTAGATACGGGTTGGTTGGCGGTTTGATACTTTACACATCGCTTATTGAATTGTTTAAATATTTGCGAACTAAGCATGGATATTCATTTAAGTGGGAGATCCATTCCTTTTTCATTCTCATCGTTTTAATGGGGCTGACAAAGAAATTTGTGTCAGGAGAAACCGCTATTGTAATGTTTATTCTTTTCCCATTATGTTTAAGGTATCTATCAAAAGATAACACAACATGTCCGTAATTGAATCAAAGGATTTCGCTCCTAAAGATTATATAGTATTTGTTAGATGTGATACATATAATCACTCTATTTTTATTGAAGAGGCATTGGCTGGATTTACAAAGCAGAAGACCAGTTTCCCTTTTTCCTGTGTAATTATTGATGATCATAGTACGGATGATTCACAACACATTGTTAAAGAATGGATTGATAAGGAATGTGATCAGAATTCAATAGTATTGTATGATTCTGACTTGTTTTACTTATTTGTGGCGAATCATAAGAAAAATACAAATTGTTTTTTTGCTTTTTATTTATTGAAGCAGAATTTATATGGCGATATAAGAAAGGAGGAAATATTAGAGCCTTGGAGAATCCATTCTAAATATGAAGCAATTTGTGAGGGTGATGATTATTGGACTTATTCTAATAAGTTGCAAGAACAAGTCGATTTCTTGGAAGAACATATCAATTATTCGGCAACTGCATCAAATTCATTGATTTATCGTGGAGTGTCTCTCCCAACGAATCCTTTCGGGCCGTTAATTAATAAAGATTATTATAAGTTAAAAGATATTGTAGTAAAAAGACAGTTTCATACAGCATCTGTAGTTTTTCGTATTTCATCAATGCGTAATTGTAAATACTATAAGAAAGGACTATGGGACACTTTTAAATGGTGTTGCTTATTGTCTCAAGGGCCGATTCATTATAGTTCTAAAATGACATGTATATATCGCTCACAGCAGCAAGGTGTTACAGAAACAACTCCAACAATCAAATGGCTTTCGTTAACATCAAATTGGGCTGATATTATTAGTGATTGTTTTGTTCCAGAATATGTTAAAAGAAAATATGTTGTACGATCAGTAACAAGAGGAGTTATCGGTGCATACTTCGCCAATTATAGAACACTTTCAATAGATGATAGAAGAGTTCTTAAAGAATTGTATCTTCATAACTTCATGATAAATAATTTTTTCTTTGATATTCAAGAATTCCTCAAACAATGTGCTAAAAAACTTTTGGGGAGAAATTAACAAACTGAATGAACGAATTAAATGTACTTACGCGAATATATGGGAGGCTGCATAATTATGATGGAATCCCATATTGGGTGTTAACCCCCATTCGCAGAATAGTTAGAGGGATCGCCAACAGGCGATTACCTCGATACTTATCACGCATCCAGACAAGTAGGATGGATTTGGGTAAAGGTGTTATTGTGTCATTCACGTCATTCCCTGCCAGAATTAACAATGTATGGGGAGTGGTTGAGACCCTTAAGAATCAGAGTGTTAAGCCAGAACGTATTATTTTGTGGTTGTCAAAGGACCAGTTTCCTAATCATGAGGATATACCGACATCCTTATGGGAGTCTGAAGACGAATTATTTGAAATTCGGTTAGTTGAAGGAGATATTCGTTCTCATAAGAAATATTTTTATGCAATACAGGAATTCCCCCAAAAATCAATAGTAACTTGTGATGATGATATTTATTATCATCCTGATATGCTGAAGTCACTTGTTGAAACAGCTCTGATATACCCCCATTGCATTATTGCGAACATATCAGCTCATATACAATTTGATCGAAATGGTGAAATACTGCCATATAAGAAATGGACAGAAATATTGACACCGTTGGCATCTGACAATATCGTGCAGATAGGTGCTGGAGGGGTCCTATATCCTCCAGGCAGCTTGCATTCTCTTGTTCTTCGTAGTGATATCTTTGTAGATATTGCTCCTCTGGCGGATGATCTATGGTTAAATATGATGGCAAGATTAAAGAAAACTCCCGTTTTGCAATCAAATAGAATTAGATTACCATTATCTATTCAAAGTTATGCGCCACAACTGCAATCTCAGAATAATGGCCCAGAGAATCTGAATGATGTACAGATACAAAAAATGAGAAAGTGGTTAAGGAATGAGGGATATTCTGATGTGTACGCGTCAGATTATAAGATTGATAAACCTGAGGGGGGGGGTAATTTAATAGTTTCATTAACTTCTTTCCCTGGCAGAATAAATAGTGTGTGGCAGGTGATTGTGTGTATGTTGAACCAGACATTATTACCCAAAGCTATAATCTTGTGGTTATCCAAAGAGCAATTTGCTGATGAGTGCTCTATCCCAGAATCCTTAAAACGTCTAGAATCTGACTTGTTTAGAATTAGAATGGTAGAAGGCGATATCCGTTCACATAAAAAGTATTTATACGCTTGCAGAGAATACCCTGATAGTTGTATTCTTTTGGTTGATGATGATTTGTATTACCCAACTGATATGGTAGGAAAAATGATGAGAGAGTATCAGGCTACGGGTCATATGGTTAGTATGTATGCTTCCCATATTCAATACAATAATGATTTATCTATAGCCCCATATTCTACCTGGAAAGATGAGTTTCAAGCATCGAGCTCCGATGATCTATTCTTTGGCACAGGAGGCGGTTTTTTATTTAAACCTTCAGAAATGTTTGATGATATCAAAGATATAGATTTGGCTTTACGGCTATGTCCTACTGCTGATGATATCTGGCTTAATGCAATGGCGCGTATTAATAACAAAAAAGTGTCAAAATTAAAATCCGGAATAATATTGCCTATTGCTGACATTGACAACAATGAGAACCTTAAAACCACAAATGTGGATGGTGGAGCTAATGATTATCAGTTAAAGGCTGTCAATGATTATTATATAGAAAAGCTAGGAAAAAGAGTCTTTTAATAAAGTAAGATTTATGCAAAAACAAAAGATTGTATTTGTTTTCAACAGTGCAAACGATACTCGTTGCATGAAACGAGTTGAAGAATTTATAGAACATGGTTATGAGGTCGACGTTTATGCTTTCGACCGTGGCAGTAAAGTGGTTGCGTCTTCAAATAACTTCAAAGTAACGATTATCGGGGAGCATGATATAACAATGAGTTACCCCAAACGGTTTCTTATAATTCGTAAATGTTTGAAGGACCTTTTTAGGATATATCGCAATGAAGACGTAGTCTATTTCCTGTTTTTCTTTGATGTGGCTTTCGTGGGGCATCTCATAAACAACAAGCCGTTTATTTATGAGTTGTCTGATATGCCGTATTCGGGCATTAAAAACAGGTTTATAAGGGGGCTGTTTGAGCGTGCGGATCGTCATATTATCAAGAAATCATTCTTGACCACACTTACTTCTGAAGGATTTATAGAATATCTGTTTAAAGATAGGGCGCCCTTTAATTATGTAGTAGTACCCAATCGGGTAGATAAAAGACTACTAAATATTCCCTATAATGAGCAACCAATAGATATTAATCATTTGCGTTTTTCATTTGTTGGTGGGTTTAGATACAAGTCCACGTTAGATTTTATTAGTTATGCGGCAAAGAATTATCCTCAGCATACCTTTTCTGTTGATGGAAATATTATTTGTCTTGAAGATGAATTAAAAATGCTCGCATCTAAATATAACAACGTAAAACTAAATGGTATTTTTAAATACCCGGCAGACTCTCCTGGAATATATGAAAGAACAGATATTGTTTTGGCCAACTATGACGCTGATTCAATAAATGCTCAGTTTGCAGAGCCTAACAAATTGTATGAAGCGATGTATTTCCATACTCCCATCGTTGTGAGCTGTGGCACCTATTTGGCTAAAAGAGTAAAACAGTTGGGTATTGGAGTGGATGTTGATTCCAGCAAAGAGAATGAAGTAGTGAGTCTAATCAATAGTCTGACAAAAGAGAGACTTGTTGAGTTGCAGAATAACTGCAAGAAGATACCACTATCAGAGGTTGTGAACGAAAACCCCAAACTATTTGAGTACATGGAAAAGCATTTAATGTGAACATTAATTGAAAATCAGATTATTAATTTTATAACAATGCAAAAGATTAAGATTGGTGTAATCGGTCTTGGTTACGTTGGCCTGCCGCTGGCACGCCTGTTTTCAACAAAGTATGAAACTGTTGGATTTGATATGAATCAGGCACGTGTGGATGCCCTTATGGCAGGCCATGATGCCACTCTTGAAGTGGCGGATGACTTGCTGCAAGATGCTATCAAAAACCACGGTTTCGTGTGTACTACAGATTTGGAGAAAATTCGCTCTTGCAACTTCTACGTAGTTGCCGTTCCTACTCCAGTGGATGAGAATAAAGCTCCTGATTTGCGTCCTCTTTGGGGGGCCTCTGAGACTGTTGGTAAGGTTATCAGCAAAGGTGACATTGTGGTGTATGAATCCACAGTTTATCCTGGAGTCACAGAAGATGAGTGTATTCCTGTAGTAGAAAGAGTATCTGGATTGAAGTTCAATGTTGACTTCTTCGCTGGCTATAGTCCTGAGCGTATTAATCCGGGTGACAAGGTTCACACTGTTGAACTAATTAAGAAGATTACATCCGGTTCTACACCTGAAGTGGCAGACATAGTTGACAATGTATACAACTCTGTTCTGAAGAATGGTACTCATAAAGCACCTTCTATGAAAGTCGCTGAAGCAGCAAAGGTAATTGAGAACTCTGAGCGTGATATTATGATTGCTTTCTTCAATGAGCTTTCAAAGATATTCACCTTGATGGGTATTGATACTACAGATGTTGTTGAGGCCGCAGGAACAAAATGGAACTTTATTAAGATGAACCCTGGTCTTGTGGGCGGTCACTGCATTTCTGTTGATCCTTACTATCTGGCACAGTGTGCCCAACGTTTGGGATATAATCCTGAAATTATCCTTGCCGGCCGTCGCATGAACGACGGTATGGGGGCATATGTTGTTGACCAGACTATCAAGCACATGCTGAAGAAAGGTATACAAGTTCTCAAGTCCAATATTATCATTATGGGCTTTACCTTCAAGGAAAATTGCCCTGATGTCCGCAATACACGTGTCGTAGATATCTATAAAGCTCTTCAGGAATACAACGTCAATGTGACTGTATACGACCCTTGGGCAAATCCTGCAGCTGTAAAACACGAGTATGGCATTGACATCGTGAGCGAGATGCCTAAAGGCAAGTTTGATGCAGCCATTGTGGCTGTAGCTCACAAGCAGTTCCGTGATAATGATGTTGACTGGGAGAACCTGTTGGAAAAGAACCACGTTATCTTTGACGTGAAGTGCATCCTCCCGAGAGAAATGGTTGACGGGCGCCTATAATAATTGAAAAAGATACTGTTTTTTGAGACTCCTGTATTTACAGGTGCTACACGGGTAACTAGAACGATAGCAAAGACTCTTCAAAGTAGATATGAAGTAGCCTTTGCTATCGTAGACCCCAATAACTATGATCTGAAGGAAGAGATTAATAATTTAATAAAGAAGAACGATCCTCAAATTCTTTTTTCTTCGTTTGTATCAATAAATCCAGGAGTTATTGAAGTAGGGAAAGAATTAGGATTGTATGTAGTAATTCGACAAGACTACAATCTTCGAGACTTAACAGAAAGAACAAAACAAAGAGTAATCGAGTCCTATCCTAGAGCAGATTTTATCATTACTCAAACGCTTGAAATGAAATTGGAGTTTCATTCTATCAAAGAACTGAGAAATTGCAGGATAAAAGTTATTGATAATCCGCTCGACAAAGAAGACATTTTACAGAAAGCTGCAGCCCCCAACCCGTTCGAGGATAATGGAAACTTTCATTTCCTTTGGGTTGGCCGCAAAGACCCCATAAAAGGATTACCAGTATTAGAAAAAGCGTTTGAGGCAGTTAATAACCAGTATTCAAATACAGACCTCACATTAATTACCAATGATTCAAATCCATATTGTTGGATAAGGCATGCAGATTGCGTTGTAATAAGTTCCTTTTCTGAAGCATCTCCGAATGTGTTGAAAGAGGCCATGTTTCTAGGAACCCCTGTGGTATCAACAGATTGTTCGCCAACTGTTAGACACTCTCTACCTGAGCAACACATTGCAAGAGTGGGAGATAGTAATGATCTTGCTAAGAAAATGATTTCCGTTATCAAAGATGGCGGCTCACATAAAATGATTAACTAGTATTTAAAATAATATGGCAAATTTTGCATTAATTGGTGCCGCTGGCTACATTGCTCCGCGTCACATCAAGGCCATCGCAGATACAGGTAACAACCTGGTGGCCGCTTACGACAAGTTTGATAGTGTGGGAAGGCTTGATGCTTCATTCCCCGAGTGTTCATTCTTTACAGAGCAGGAGCAGTTCGAGCGCTTTGTTGAAAAGTTGAAGGGAACAAAGGATGAAATCCAATGGCTTTCAATCTGCACCCCGAACTATACGCATGATCCGTTTATCCGTTACGGCCTTCGCAACGGCATGAATGTGATTTGTGAGAAGCCTATCGTGCTCCACAGTCAGAGTCTTGAAGACCTGATTAAGGTTGAGGAAGAGACCGGCCATCAGGCATATAACATTCTCCAGCTTCGTTTGCACGATAAGATTGCAGCTCTGAAGGAAAAGATTGAGAACGGGCCCAAAGACAAGAAGTACAACATTGATCTCACCTACATCACGTCCCGTGGTAAGTGGTACTATACTTCTTGGAAAGGTAACAACCATAAGTCAGGTGGTGTGGCTACCAATATTGGTGTTCACTTCTATGATATGCTGCAGTGGATCTTTGGACCTGTCCAAGAGAATATTGTACACGTGATGAGTTTTGACCGTGTGGCCGGTGTTCTTGAACTGGAGCGTGCACATGTGAAATACTTCTTGAGCATCAATGCAGACTGCTTACCTGAGAATGCCGTACAGGGCGAGAAGAAAACCTACCGTACTCTGAATATTGATAGTGAGGAGTTCGAATTTAGCCAGGGCTTTACCGAGTTGCATACTAAGAGCTACCAGAAGATTCTGGCCGGTGAAGGTTTCCGTATCAGTGAGGCTCGTAACTGCATTAAGATTGTTGAGGATATCCGTAATTGCACTCCTGTTGGCTTGGTTGGCGACTACCATCCTCTGGCTGAGCGTCCTCTGTCTAAGCACCCCTTTGGCTGGGATGACGTGAAATACTAAACTCTTGGACTATGGCTAATAAGATTCAAATGGTTGACCTCAAAGGTCAATACCTCAAGATAAAAGAAGAGGTAGATGCTGGCATTCAGAACGTCATTGACAGTACGGCCTTTATTAACGGGCCTATTGTCAAGGACTTTGCTCAGCACCTGAGTGAGTATATGGGCGGCTGTCATGTTACACCTTGTGCAAATGGTACGGATGCTCTCCAGATTGCCCTGATGGCTCTGGAGTTGAAGCCTGGTGATGAGGTCATTGTTCCTGCTTTTACCTATGTGGCTTCTGCGGAGGTGATTGGACTTCTGGGGTTAACGCCTGTTATGGTAGATGTGGACTATGATACCTTCAACGTAACCGTTGATAATATCAAGAAGGCCCTCAGTCCTAAGACCAAGGCTATTATTCCTGTACACCTATTTGGGCAAAGCTGCGATATGGAGCCTATTCTCAACTTTGCCAAAGAGCATAATCTCTATGTTATTGAGGATAATGCTCAGGCTATTGGTGCAGAATACACTTTTAGTGATGGCCACAAGGCTAAGACCGGAACTATGGGGTCCATTGGTTGTACCTCTTTCTTCCCGTCTAAAAACCTTGGCTGCTATGGTGATGGTGGCGCTATCTTTACCAATGATGATGCTCTTGCTGAGCGTATCCATATGATTGCCAACCACGGCCAACGTGTGAAGTATCATCATGTTGTTATTGGTTGCAACTCCCGTCTGGATTCTATTCAGGCAGCAGTGTTGGATGTAAAGCTTCGTCATTTGGATGAGTATTGTAAAGCTCGTTATCAGGCTGCTTCTTACTATACCAATCAGTTGAAGGCTTTTGATCCAGAGGGGAAGTTCTTCATCACTCCTAAGGAATTGCCTAATAGTACGCACGTATATCATCAGTACACGCTGAAGATTAAGAACGGCAAACGTGATGAGTTGAAGGACTTCCTTGCCGAACAGGGCGTTCCTAGTATGATTTACTATCCGTTGCCGCTTCAGGAGCAAGAGGCATTCAAGCCAATTACCCGTGCTGGTGAGGCTTTGAATAAGTCAAAGGAATGTGCTTATTCGGTGCTATCGCTGCCGATACATACCGAGATGACGAAAGAAATACAGGGTACCGTTATTAATGCAATAAAAAGGTTCTTTGAATGAAGGTAATTGTTTCCCATGACGTCGACCATATAAGCCCAGGAGAACACTGGAAGGATTTATACTATCCCAAAATGTGGTTTCGCAGTTTTGTGGAACTTCTGAGGCGACAGGTTAGTTTCCGTGTTTTCTGGAACAGGCTGCTGTCGGCCTTTGACGAAAGGATTAACAGAATACCAGAACTCTGTGAGTTTGACTGCAAGAATGACGTTGAAGCCACTTATTTCTTCGGTATGGCTCACGCTTTGGGAATGGACTACGATCAAGTGAAAGCTTTACCTTGGATTCAATATGTGAAAGAGAATGGATTCGATGCTGGTGTCCACGGTTGCGACTATCAGCATTTGGAAGCCATTCGTAAAGAACATGATGATTTCGCTCGCCTGACTGGATGTTCGTCGTTTGGAATCCGCAACCACTATGTCAGATATGATAATGAGACCTTCCACAAGATGAGTCAGGTCGGTTATCTATTTGATACCTCTGAGTTTAATAAGGAGAAGCCAACATACAAGAAACCTTACAGAGTGGGAACGATGTGGGAGTTTCCTTTAGCCATAATGGAAGGATATGTGGTTCATTACGATTTGCGGGAAGCACAAACGAAGGTGGTCGATTTTGTACATCGTCTTCTTGATGATAATGCCGATTATTTAACCATCTTGTTCCACGACTCTTTTTACAATGAGAAGTGTTACCCTGTTGAGAAGGCGTTCTACGAATGGTTGATTGGTTACCTAAAATCATTAAATCTAGAATTCGTGTCATATAGAGACGCAATAATAGAACTTGAGAATGGCAGATAGCATAAAAGAAGTAAATTCAATATTTGAGCAACCCTGGTGGCTTGATGCCGTTGCCCCCAATCGATGGAAATGTGCTACGGTAGAAGAGAACGGGATTATTGTTGCTAGGTTACCATACATTGAGAAGCGCAGTATGGGTTTCTCGATGGTTGGTATGCCTGAGTGTACTCAGACTTTGGGGCCTTGGACAGATGTCCGCGCAACTAATCGAGTAAAAAGCCTTACCAGAAAGAAGGAGTTATATGAACGGTTAATTGATCAACTCCCAAAACGAAAGAACGTTGATTTGGTTATGGACAGTTGCGCAGATTATTTTTTACCTTTCAGATGGAAGGGGTTTAAAGTAGAACCAAATATAAGCTATCGTTTCCCGGATTTATCTGATTTGGATGTCATTTTCAAAGGCATCAAGGACTCTAGGAGAACGGTGATAAAAAACGCGGCAAAGAGTCTTATCGTAACTGAATCTGATGATGTGGGCCTGCTCATTGAGATGCAGAAGAAGACTTTTTCGAGGCAGAATAGGTCGCTCCCCATCACAGAAGATGTAATTAGAAGGGTTGATGCCGCTTGCAAAGAGCATAATGCCAAATTTATGCTAGTGGCAACAGATTGCGAAGGCCATGTTCATGCTGCAAGTTACTTTGTATATGACAGCAATGTCTGCTACTATATCATGAGTGGCGCTGATCCAGAGTTTCGTAATAGTGGAGCGGGCAGTCTTCTTATATGGGAAGGGATTAAGAAATCGGCGGAATTGAGCAATGCGTTTGACTTTGAAGGCTCCAATATTATGGATATAGAGAAAAATTTCCGCACTTTCGGAGCTCCGTATGTTGTGAATTACAGGGTGTCAAAGTTGAATCTGTTTATGGCTACATTTGACTATTTCAAACCGAGAATAAAAAAACTAATAGGATATAAAGACTAATTTCATGAACATCCTTCTTATCAATCACTATACAGGCAGTCCATACTACGGTATGGAATTCCGTCCATATTACCTTGCCCGCGAATGGGTCAAGCAAGGGCATAATGTAACCATCTTGGGTGCATCTTTTTCTCATTTGCGACAGCACAATCCGGATGTGCAACGGGACTTACAGGAAGAGGACATAGAAGGAATTAAATACGTATGGTTCAAAGCTCCTGAATATGGTGGCTCTATTGCGCGTATCAAAAACATGATGACCTTCGTGTGGAAGCTAAAAAGGAACGCCCAAAGAATAGCCCAAATGTATCAGCCTAATCTTGTGATTGCAGCTTCCTGTTATCCGTTGGATAATTATTCTGCTCACAGGATTGCGGAACTCGCTAGTGCAAAATACACCTACGAAGTACGTGATATTTGGCCTTTGTCACCTATGCTTATTGGAGGATATTCAAAGTATCATCCTTTCATCTGGGTGATGCAGAAAGCAGAGGATTATGCGTACAAACATGTGGACAAGATAATCTCTTTGCTATGGAACGCAGAAGGCCATATGCTGGAACATGGTCTGGCTCCCGGAAAGTTTGTCTGTGTTCCCAATGGCTATAATCCCGAAGAGTGGACTGATGACAAATTCAGTCTGACTTTACCAGAGGAGCACCAAAAAGCCTTTGATAGTTTGAAAGGAAAAACCATTGTGGGCTTTGCTGGAGGTTTTGCCGCTTCTGGCTCAGTTGTCACCTTAGTTGAGGCCGCTGTGGAATTGAAAGATAGAGAGAATATTCATTTTGTATTGGTAGGGAAGGGTCCAGAAAAAGAATCCTACGAGAAGATCATCAACGATAACGGTTTAAAGAATATCTCCATCCTGCCTGCCGTACCCAAGAGCCTGATACCAGCCATCAACAGTCATTTCGATATTGCCCATTTAGGTGGTTTGCATTCCGAATTGCACCAGTACGGAACGTCCTATAATAAGATGACCGATTATATGCTTTCTGGTAAGCCTATTGTGCAATCCGTGGATGAGCCCGGTTCTGTAGTAGAAAGGGTTGGTTGCGGTATTCGAGTGGAAGCGGAAAATGTAAAGGCTGTGGCTGATGCAATCATTGAGCTTGCAGGAAAGACAGCCAAAGAGCGCAAAGAGATAGGCTTGAGGGGTAGAGAATATGTAATTAATAACCTTGCCTGGAGTAAGCTGGCAGAAGATTTCTTGAATCCGTTCAGAGAGGGTAAATGACAAGTATTCTTAACGACATTCTCCACAGAATTGCGTATTCTACTGACGCATCCACCTACCGTGAGGTACCACAAGGTGTGGCATATACCGAAACGGTGGATGACGTTGTGTCTCTTATTCGAGAGGCACATAAAAAGAATACGCATCTGATACCCCGAGCTGCAGGTACATCGATTGCCGGTCAGGTCGTGGGTAAGGGGATAGTCGTGGATATCAAGGGATGGAACAAGATCCTTCAAGTTAACCAAGAAGAGAAGTGGGCAAGAGTACAGCCTGGTGTTGTTCGAGATGAATTAAACCTTGCACTCAAACCATACGGATTGCATTTCAGTCCAGAAACATCCACCAGCAATCGCTGTTGTATAGGTGGTATGTTTGGAAACAACTCCTGTGGAACCCACTCTTTGATATATGGTAGCACAAGACATCATGTGATTGCCTGCAAGGGTGTATTATCCGATGGATCTGTATTTGACACAGAAAAGATAACAGATTCAGGATATCGCGAGTCTATTCCTCTTCTTAAAAGTATCCTTAAACAGTTAGAAGGTTGGGCAGATGATACCGCCACCAGAGCATTAATCGAAGAAAACTATCCGGATAAAACTCTTCAACGTCGAAGCTGTGGTTACGCTATAGATGAGGCCATAGAGATTGTGAAAGATAATCCTGGTCTTGCTCTTTGTAAACTACTGGCTGGCTCAGAAGGAACTTTTGCATTTATCACGGAGATTAAGGTTTCCCTTGACCCATTACCGCCAAAAGAAAAGATGGTGGTATGTGCTCATTGCAATACTTTGGAGGGCAGTTTCCTGGCAAACTTGATTGCACTTAAGCACAAGCCCGTTGCCGTAGAGCTGATGGACGGCAAGATTCTGGAGCTGAGTTTCCAGAACCTTGAACAAAAACGCAATGCCTTCTTCGTTGACGGTATGCCTGCTGCTCTGTTGATTGCAGAGTTCTGGGGTGAAACAAGAGAAGAGATTGATGCGCAAGCTAAGGCCTTTGAAGAAGAGGCCAAAGCATCTGGACTGGTGTATACCAATACTTGTGTATATGGTTCTGATGTAGCTAAAGTCTGGGATTTGCGTAAAGCTGGCCTTGGTGTATTAAGCGGAATGAAAGGTGATGCCAAACCAGTTGGTGTCATTGAAGATACCGCAGTTGCACCAGAACGCTTACCAGCTTATATGAAGGACTTTGGTGAGATGCTGGAAAGGCTTCATACATCCTGCGTCTACTACGGCCATATCAGTACAGGCGAACTTCACTTGCGGCCCATTCTCAACCTTAAAACAGAAGAGGGTAAGAAACTATTCCGTGAGATAGCAGAAGAGACAGCAAAACTAGTTCGTAAACACAAAGGAAGCCTAAGTGGAGAACACGGAGATGGCCGTTTGCGTGGAGAGTTCATTCCGTTAATGTATGGTGAAGAAGTCTATCAGTTAATGCGTGAAGTGAAGCATTGCTGGGACCCGGGTGGCGTATTCAATATGAATAAGATTGTGGACACGCCTCCAATGGATGAAAGTCTTCGCTTTGAGATTGGTCAGAAATACAAAGTTGAGGTAGAACTCCTATCCAACAATACATACTATAACTGGCGAGCCGCATTTGATGAATGTAAGGTGGAAGGCGCTAGTGGTGTTAGAAGTCAAACTCACGCTTTGATGTGTTCCATTGAACAATGTAATGGTGCTGGTGCTTGCTTGAAATCTCACTTGATTGGCGGCACCATGTGTCCTGCTCACATGGTTTCTCAGGATGAAACCAAATCTACGAGAACCAGGGCAAATGTCTTGCGTGAAATTCTTACCCGTGGATTTGATAGTGAGGTTTTTGCAGAAGTAAAGGCAGGAAAGAGTGTTTTTGACATTCCTGAACTTTCAGAAGTTTTAGATACCTGTCTAGCTTGTAAAGGATGTCTTTCAGAGTGCCCGTCCAATGTAGATATGACCAAACTGCGGTCAGAAATACTACAGCAGAAGTATGACCGTCACGGTACACCTTTCCGTTCTTGGATGGTGGCTCATATGGCAAAGATGGAAGAGTTTGGCGCAATGGTGCGTCCGTTCTATAACTTCTTTGCCACATTCAAACCCTCTGCCTGGGTAATTAAAAAGATTGTAAGATTCTCTACTGACCGCCAGATACCCAAGTTAAGCCGCTCTAGTATGCGGAGGCTGGTGGAGTTGGAGAACAAGCAATATAAAGAGGATCCCAGCAAGCGTAAAGTCTATCTGTTTGCAGATGAATTTACAAACCATCAAGAAGCAGAACTGGGGTTGACATTTGCAAAGTTGCTGCTGAAACTCGGTTATGCGGTCGAGATACCAAAGCACGTTGAGAGTGGACGTGCGGCATTCTCAAAAGGTTGCTTGAAATTGGCAAAGAATTATGCTGAAAAGAATGTCCATCTATTGGCTGATGTTGTAAATGAAGATACACCGTTAGTGGGTATTGAACCATCGTGCATTCTCTCTTTCCGTGATGAGTATCCTGATATCGTACCATCGGAGATGAGAGAGACAGCCAAGAAGCTTGCTAAGAACTGCCTACTCTTTGACGAGTTCATTATGCGAGAGGTGAAGGCCGAACGTATTTCTTCTGATTCATTCAAGGAACTAACAGCTGAGATATACTTACACGGCCACTGTCATCAAAAGTCGTTGATTGGAGTAGGTAAGTGTGCGGAAATGTTGCGATTGATTCCTGGAGTCAAGGTGAATGTAATCCCAAGCGGCTGTTGTGGCATGGCGGGCTCTTTCGGTTATGAGAAAGAGCATTATGAGATTTCAAAGGCCATTGGTGAAATGGTGCTGTTTCCTACCGTACGAAAAGCAACGGCTGACAAAGAGAAGAATGTTATTGTATCAGCACCTGGTACGTCTTGCCGTCAGCAGATATTTGATGGCACTGGTGTGAAGGCCTTGCATCCTATTGAGATATTATATAACAATTTGAAATAGAGATATTTTATGGAAGAAAAGAAATACTACGTCCATGAGTCCAGCTATGTGGATGAAGGCGTTCAAATTGGTGAAGGAACAAAGATTTGGCATTTCTGTCACGTGCAGAAAGGTGCTGTGATAGGAAAGAACTGCTCTTTGGGTCAGAATGTGAATATTGGTAATAACGTGAAGGTAGGTAATGGTGTTCGTATTCAGAACAATGTTTCTGTTTATGAGGGTGTAGAACTTGAGGATAATGTTTTCTGTGGACCTTCTTGTGTGTTCACTAACGTGACAACGCCTCGTGCTCATTTCCCGGTGCATGGGGTTTATGCCAAAACCGTAATTAGAGAGGGTGCGTCGCTTGGCGCTAACTGCACAATAGTATGTGGCCATAATGTGGGTAAGAGCGCTTTAATCGGTTCTGGTGCAGTGGTTGCCAAGGATGTAAAGGACTATGCGCTAATGGTTGGCGTACCGGCCAAGCAGATTGGTTGGGTATGTGAGTGTGGGAAGCGGTTGGGTGATGATCTAAAATGTGATTGTGGAAGAGTCTACCATTTAGTAGGAGATAATCTTGTTCAGGAATAATAGTGGCAAATAGCAGAGACATACTCCTAAAACTTGTTAGGATTGCAATGGGGTGGGAAAATGATTTCTCTCTCCCGAAGGATGTTAACTGGAAAGAAATCCTTAACCTAGCTCGCGAGCAAGGAGTAGAGGCCATAGCAATTGACGGACTAGAAATTTGTAAAACTCAAGATCCTCAATTATTAAGTAAGCCAGATTATAAACAACTTCTATTAGAGGCTATCGGCGGTTTGCAAATGATTGAGTTCAATAATCTACATCAGCTATCTTCACTGGTATCTATGGCAAGCGTTTTGAGCGCTAAAGATATACCCTTTGTGGTGATGAAGGGATTCGCTTGTAGTCATTATTATCCAATACCCAAACATCGAGGTTGTGGTGACATTGATATTTATCCTGGAGAAAAGTATGACGAAAGCAATCAAGTTCTGAAAGATGCTGGCTATCAGGTGGATCCTTACTATTACAGACATTCTGCTGTAATGGTAAACGAAGTGATGGTGGAGAACCATAGAATTCTATGTGATTTAAGAGGTCCCCGTCGTCAGACTAGAGAGTTTGAAAAACATCTTAAGGCAGAAGCACAAAAAAGTCTTGTGTCGGGAAAGAAGGTTGTGATTGATGGGCATGAAATTGAGGGTGCCAGATATCCGTTGGCCAACTTTAACGTATTATTTTTGCCGTGGCACGTATCTGCTCATTTCGCCTTTGAGAGGGTAACGCTCAGACATCTCTTAGATTGGGCTCTGTTCTTAGTGCATGACGGAAAGGATATAGATGTTATTAGATTCCGCCGGGCGAAAAACAAATACACATATGGATATAGTAAACTAGTGGACATATTAACGAACTTATCCATGCGTTACCTGAAGATGCCAGCAAGTGATATCCCTTTAGAAATTTTGGAAGACGCAATTAATTTTGACGATCGTTTGGCAGACAAGGTGTTTGACTATATGTTTGTCGGTCAGCCACGTGAAAGGGATGATAATGTTTGGATTTTCAGATGGAACAACGTAAAACGAGTTTGGAAGGAGCGATGGAAATATAATGAAATTTATAATCAGAGCTTTCTTAGCTTCTTATGTCACAAGGCAATAGGCGTCTTTTTTAAAGTAGGGGAAGATGAGAAATAGTATCCTTGCTCTATTGGTAAGTATGACTGTTATTCTGACTGGTTGTGCAACGTGCAATGTGCCGGTTTCCTATAAAAATGCCATTTCTCCAATTTCATTGGGCTTGCTAAAAGCGAAGACAGGGGAAGAACGGTATGAAATACTATATAAGGCCCATCAAGAAGCTAACGCGAAAGGAGTCTTAGTTGACTATCGCGGAATAGGCTCGATAGACATCTCTATACCGGTTGGAGCAAAACCTATTCCGCTAGGGCAAAATAATGACTTTGCCGGGATTGTTTTTAATGTCACAAATAAGGCTCAAAATCAATTCCTTTTTACATTGATTAGCAAAGCTGTGAGCATAGAGGTTACTGGCCATGATATTGACAAAGGGGATTTTAGAAAGTATGACAAACTGAATTATGGAACCATGCTTCTTTCCGTTGCTGATGAAAATCCATGGGTCGAGAACAGAAGCGGCTACTCTTACGGGCATCAAAGAAAGGATATTCTCCTAATCAAGAACGGAAGAGCAAAGAACAAACCTGTGATGCCATATGATAATCCGCAGTCATTACCAGTTTGTAGGTATTATGTAATAGAAAAGGCATCATTGACCTTTTCAAACCTTACATTCAATCGTATGGAAGATTGTACAGCAAGGACCTATTTATGTCAGATTATTGGAGCAGACAATGTGCATATTGAAAACATTACCATTAATACCCCAACAAGCGATTTGCTGGATGATAAGGCTATAAATCTGTTGGATTGTACAAATGTGGAGTTTAATAAAGTATGTATTAATGGAACATATTCTCGTATTAATCATTCCGGCTACGGTATCAGTTTGAATAATATATGGAATTACCATGCGAGCAACCTTAAAGCTAAAGGGAATTGGGGCGTTTTTGGTAATAATAATATTAACGTAGCAAGCATTACCGATAGCGAGATAAATCGATTTGATATACATTGTTACGGAAGAGATATTACATTCAAACGCGTACATTTTATAGATCTATATAATCAATTTTCGTCCACATTTGGTACTATTCTTTTTGAAGACTGCTTGTTCTCCTACTTTACTCCTATTCTATATGAAACATCATACAACACGTATGTGCCCCATAATGTGATTTTTAACAATTGCGAGTACGTGATTGATTCTAAGCATCGTTATCTTATTGACGCAGGAAAACTATGTGCTCAAGAGAATAGCAGAACAGAATTAGTGGATAAGTGTTGGCCCAATGTTGCGGTAAACCACATGACTGTGATTACTGACGGACAACAAGATTCTTTCAGTGTTTTCAATGTCTCTAAGGAAGCAGGTTTTAATGGTTTGATACATTCAATCAATAAAATAGTTATTAATGGACTGTACTTTAATAGTCCTGAGGGTCAACAGTCGATTAGTGTTAATTTGGTAAACAAAGAGGTATCCACTGAACAGCCGGTTAATATTAGTATTAATCGATTAGAAGCGACCCCAAATTCATCGTTGAATATTAGATTCAATGAAAGAACGGGAAAGAATAGGGTTACAATCCGTCGTTCTAATATCAATAATCTAGAGGACAAATAATTATGGTTGTAAAATTTCTTTTTGATAGAATAGTTTCTTTCCTGGGTCTTCTTTTTTTATGGCCAGTACTACTAATTGTCGCCATTGTTGTAAAAATCAAAATGCCTGGAGGGCCTGCTTTCTTTGTTCAGAAGAGAGTAGGTAAGGGTGGCAAGTTGTTTAAATGCCATAAGTTTAGAACTATGACGGTAAAACATAATGGCTCAACGGTTAGTGTGGCTGGTGATAGCCGCATAACACCCTTAGGCGCGAAGCTCCGGCACTATAAGTTAGACGAGTTGCCTGGTCTTTGGGATGTGCTCATTGGCAATATGAGTTTTGTCGGGCCAAGACCAGATGTCCCAGGCTATGCAGACAAGCTGGTGGGCGATGATAGGGACGTATTAGAATTGCGTCCGGGGATCACTGGTCCGGCAACGCTGAAATACCGATTAGAAGATGAAATGATTTCTGAGTATGTGACTCAGAAACAGAAAGAAGGTGACACGCGATCCTTGCAAGAAATAGCCGAAGAGTATAATGATAACGTAATCTATCCCGATAAGGTTCGTATAAATTGTTACTATTACCATCACTACTCCTTTATTAAGGATATTCAGATGATTTTCTGTACGGTATTAGGTAAACACATGAGGTATAACAATGAAATAATATAGGAATTATGTCAGACAAGAGAATCTATTTGTGCTTAGCGCATATGAGCGAAGCAGGACTTGAACAGAAGTATATTAAAGAAGCTTTTGACAGTAACTGGGTCGTGCCTCTTGGCCCCAATGTCAATGGATTTGAAAAGGATCTCGAGGAATTCTGTGGTCAAAATAAACGTGTAGTAGCATTGAGTGCCGGTACTGCTGCTGTTCATCTCGCTCTTCTTGCATGTGGCGTAGGCTCTGGTGATGAAGTGTGTGTGCAGAGTTTTACGTTCTGTGCATCGAGCCACCCAATAACTTATCTGGGGGCAACACCAGTGTTCATTGATTCTGAAAAGGACACTTGGAATATGGACCCTGATTTGCTGGAGGAAGCCATAAAGGATCGAATTGCCAAAACAGGAAAGAAGCCTAAAGCTATTGTGCCGGTGGCGCTCTACGGAATGCCATACAAAATTGACCGCATCATGGAGATTGCGAATAAGTATGACATCCCTGTGGTGGAGGATGCCGCTGAGGGCTTTGGCTCCAGATTTAATGGTCAGGTTCTGGGCACCTTTGGTAAGTATGGTGTTCTCTCGTTCAATGGAAATAAGATGATTACCACCTCTGGTGGTGGCGCATTGGTGACAGCAAATGATGATGAGTGGCGCGATATTATGATGTACGCTACTCAGTACCGTGAAAGCTATCCATACTATCAGCACGAGAAAATTGGCTATAATTACCGCATGTCTAACATATGCGCTGGTATAGGACGTGGACAGATGACGGTAGTTAATGACCACATTGCGCACCATAAACACGTGCAGAAACTATACGAGGAATTACTGAATGGTGTGAAGGGTGTAACTGTTCATAGTCAGCCTGCTACGGGCGAATATGATTCCAACTATTGGCTTTGCACCATCTGCCTTGATCCTAATTTAAAGATCAAGGGTCAGGAGAAAGCTTACAAGACAATCGTCAAGGGAGCAGTTGGCGGTGCTGCCGGTGTGATCCATTTTGCAAAATCGGCCACAACGGATTGCCAACCTAATGACAATGTGGAAGCCTTGCGTATCTTTATGGATGCTGTTGGAATTGAGGCTCGTCCAGTCTGGAAGCCTATGCATAAACAACCTGTTTATAAGAAAGCCCCTGCTTACGTGAATGGCGTGAGCGAAGCATTGTTTAAGGTAGGTATGTGTTTGCCTGCAGGCCCCTATGTAACAGATGATGATGTCAAATTCATCGTAGATACAATAATGAATGCCATCGTTGAGTAGAATTACGAGGCAATCTTATCAGATGATAATACGCAGCGTGATAATAGTTCCGTGTCGTATTTGTACATCCGCACTGGTTTTATTTGTAGCGTAGGCTTTTTTTGTGTGAGAATGAGTCATATTAGTGTTTCTATTATTATACCAGTATATAATGTATCTGCATATATTGAACGTTGCATTAATTCTGTAATATGTCAAACGTACCCATGTAAGGAGTGTATTATTGTTGATGATGCTTCTTTGGATGATAGTATAGATAAATGCAAAAGTATTATTGAGGAGTATAATGGGCCTATTGATTTTATGCTTCTACACCATAATGTTAATCGCGGTCTTTCTGCAGCCAGAAACACTGGAACAAATGCAGCTACAGGTGATTACCTTTTCTATTTAGATAGCGATGATAAACTGTCGAATCAATGCATTGAGAAGCTTGTCGCTCATATTAATGATGATAGGTCTATTGAGATGGTGCAGGGTAGTTATATGTGTATCAATAATAGTAAAAAAGAGATACATTGTACGAGAGATATTAGTATTGAAAATAATGATGCCGCTCGCAGACAGTATCTAAAATACCGCAATCTTAATTACACGGTATGGAATAAGTTGCTAAAGAGATCCTTTGTCCTTGATTATAAATTATATAACAAAGAAGGTATATTGAATGAGGATTTGCTATGGACATTTTATCTTATCAAGTACCTTAGTCATGCATACCTATCTAGTGAGATTACATACTTTTATTATATTAGACCTGATTCAATAACAGGTAAAAGATTAGAAGAAAGGGGGCTTTTTTTTATCCAGATATATGATGAAATCCTTCGGGACTTAACACGTGGAAAGGAACGAGATGAAATAGATGGATACCTAATGAATTTCTGCCGATTATATGCGACATACAACAGGAGTGTTCCGGAATTCAAAAGAATACTTTGTTTATATCAGACACAAGCGAAACGATTTAAGTGTTGGAAAACAAATGTTTCATTGTCAATACTAAGTTTAGTTTGTATTTGTTTTAACCCCAATGGCTTTTTGACTATTCTTTATCGCGCGAGAAGGAAATGGGTGAAATAAAACATCATTTATTAGATTAGGATGTTTGGATATAGGCTTTATAAAGGGGCCTGGATTTGGGAACTGGGCCCACATTTAGAAAATAAAATAAGCGATTATCAAATAAAAACGCTCCTAAATAAAGGCGGGCTTTTGGTTAGAAACACATATAACTTTGATTGTCAACGAGAAACAGGTTTTTGGTTTGTAATAAAGGATTCGTTTAATGGCTTTCAGGATGTACCATCAAAGTATCGTTCAAGGATTAAGAAAGCTTTAGATGCGTTTTATATACAACAAGTGCCGCAAGAGTATTTGCTAAAAAATGGATATGATTTGTATATAAAGACGGTAAAATCGTATCGTATTAGGACAAAACCTCTGACACATAAGGAATTTGAGGATTTATTTTTTAAGAAGAACTATAATTTTGATTACTGGGTTTGTATTCATAAAGACACGGCTCGGTTAGCTGCTTTTTCTATCAATCAACTGATTGATAATACAGCTTGTTATCTGATTATGAAATTCCTTCCAGATTTTAATGCAAAACTACACCCAAGTTATGGATTAATCTATGAAATGAATCGGTATTATCTTGATGAGAAGAAGATGCTATTTGTCAGTGATGGTACGAGATCGTTAACTAATCACTCTGAGTTTCAGCCATTTCTTATCAAGAAATTTAAATTTCGCAAGGCATATTGCGATTTACATGTCGTTTATCAATCATGGTTAGGCCTAACAGTTAAACTATTGTTCCCATTTCGTAGATATATCAAAGGACATAGCATAGCTGCAATCTTAAGACAAGAGGAATGGGCACGACAAATAGATAGACAATCATTATTGCGAGATGGAAATAATTGAGAATAAGTTGTTTAGTTGATGAGGGGAATGACAAATCATTTAATCCTTTTGCAAAATAGCTATAACTTCCATCATGGTTTTGATAAAAATGCCACCGCATACAGAAAGCCATTGAGCCCGGGGCGGCTATTTCTATCCATAGAAATCTTATAATGGATGTTTTGTAGTATTAAGAGGGGAAGACCGACCGACAACGTATAATGACAATGGATTGGTAAAGAAGAAAGTGGTGTTAAGTCTTAAGGGGGGGGTATTCATGCGGGTCATCCCGAAAAGTGTTTGGCGCAAACAAGAAAGCATGGAATCTGGTAGTGTGGTGTTTGAATGCAAAGAAGGTCCGTTCGTGCCGCATGAGATTGATGGAATAATGAAATTACCAAAGAAATGAAGAAAGTGTTAAAAGCCATTTGGCAGTTTGTGAGTTATGTGTTCTGGCCTCAACGCCGCCCCAAGGATTATTATGACTGTTGAAGTATGACGCAGGACGAACGGTGGCTGGTACAGTGGAAACAAATCATGGACTTCATGGAGGAAAACCATAGAAGGCCATCAAAGTTCGTGGATGAAGAAAGGGGTATGAGAAACTGGTGGAAACACCAGCAGAAGTTGATGAATGCGGGAGAGTTGAAAGAAGATAGAATTGAGTTGTTTCAGCAGATGTTGGAGTCGGGTGAGAAGTATAAGAGGGTGAATCAATATCAATAATCCGTTCAAGCTGGTTGTGTTTTTGTTATGGGCAGGGCAAAAGAGATGTTGATTCAAATGGACGAGGAAAAGTCCCGTGGATACTCAATTCCTGAAAAGGGGGAGAAGTTCTTGTGCGCTCATCATTTCAGAAACAAGTATTTGACGGATTACATCGAGACGCACGGGTTTCAAGGAACATGCTCTTATTGCGGGCGGAGAGGAAGTGTGATTGACTTGGCGGATTTTGTGGAGTATGTTGGTGGGCGGCTTTTCGATTATCTTGAGGATATTGATGAAGCCGGATTATTTTTGGAGTCAAGCATATTTGATGATGATGACGAAGTTATTCCAGGTATTACTCGAAGATGTGGTTTTGCTGCGCCGTCGGATGCGGCTTTCTATGAGAGCAATGTTGAAGCTTTGGAAGACTTTGGTTTGGTCCCGGATTCTGAAGAATTGTATGAAGATCTATCCTCAAATCTGTATCTGGAAAACAAGATTCGGCGAGATCCTACTTCTCTGTTGCTAAGTGATGAGCTCTCGATGCTATGGGAGCAGTTCTGCGATTTAGTCAAGAGTAAGCAGCGGTATACTTTCTTCAGATCGTCGCAATTTGATGACGATGCGTTTCAGCATAGCAGCAATGGACTTTTTGATATCTTGACTGAGTTGGGCGGTCTTGTCCGGAATGTCGAAGACAAACTTCCGCATGGTACAACTATCTATCGTTGCCGTCCTGCGAAAGAAACCGATAAGGTTACCAGTTTTGTTGATGTGACAGCGCCTCCTGTGGCAGCATCCAAAGCCAACAGATTGAGCCCTACAGGTATCTCAATGTTCTACGGATCTTTTGACAAGGATACACCGCTAATTGAAACACGTGCTTATGCGACGACTCCCTTGATTTATCGTGCTTCTTTCGAAATCACAAGAGATCTTCGCGTTATTAATCTCTGCAATATGCCTGCTATTGACTTCTGGATGCCGTCCGGTTGGCAAGAATACAGCTTTCTATCTCATTTTCACCAAGAGATATCAAAACCGCTTACTCCCAAAGATAATCTCGACATAGAATACATCCCATCCCAGATTTTTACGGAATATCTTCGCTACCTCTGCCTATCCTCAGCCGGGGAACCCTATGATGGAATAATCTATCAAAGTGCACAGACCAAGAAACCGAATATCGTTCTCTTCTATGACAACAAGACTAGCGCAGATGTTCTACAACTGCGTGACCCCATTGAGTTGGCATATTCAAATAGTGATTCTCCCTCTGATGAGATAGGGGAGAAGTACAGGCGTAAGAATCAGTATGAGTAGCTGGATTCCACTTGTTTTGGGCTCGGTTGTGCGAATTGATAATTGCCTGAGTTTTTGATAATTTGTTTCGGTTTTTTTAGGTCGGATTAATTGTTATTTATGCCTTATACTGTTGACAGATGTTTTGACGTGTTTCGCCGGGAGTGTGTAGACCTGGACCCGGAACAAACAAAAACTGCGCGAAAGAGTCGCGATTTTGTTCTGCAGAACATCGAGGGCCTTTCGCAGAAGGGCCTGTTGCCGCAACTATATTCCGGAATGAGCCTCAACTTTGGCTCGTTTGAGCGGAAGACGAAAAAGCAGGAGCTGGATGATATCGATATGATGGTTTGTTTCAATGGAGTTGGAGGAAGCTATCATACGGTGGTAGAGAATGAGCTATATCGAGTCATCTTCGACAAGAGTATCCCTGTAATCAAGGATTGTGTTGAGGGGGATGGCTCTCTCAATTCCAGGAAGGTGGTTAATCAACTAATCGGTGCTTTGAACCACGTGGAGCACTATAAGAAGGCAGAAAAGCACCGGGATCATGAAGCGGCTCGTCTGCAGCTCTCTTCTTATCCTTGGAATTTTGATATTGTTCCTTGTTTCTACACTGCGCAGCAGTTCTATCTCATTCCTGATGGCCAGGGGAATTGGAAGAATACGGATCCTCGTATTGACAGGAGTAGGGTGACTATTTGTGACCAGAGGCATTCTGGCTTGGTAACCCCGTTGATTCGTTTGATGAAGTATTGGAAGGGACTTAAGTGGGGTGATGCAGTTTCTTCGTACATGTTTGAGCAGATGGTTCTGGATAGCATCGAATCGGACCCTATGCCGCTGGGGATGAGTTGGAAAACTAGGGTAGAGCGGGTGCTTCGGTATCTTGCAGATGCCATTAAGGCGCCGGTCAGAGACCCCAAAGGTATTCAAGGGGACTTAAATGACCTGGATACGGAGACTAAGAATCATTTATCAGAAGTAGCGAACATCTCTTGGATTGCAGCATACCATGCTATCAGGAAGGAGCAAGAGGGCAATATCAAGGATGCAATCAGATTATGGCATTCGGTATTTGGAGATAAGTTCCCGGAGTATGGGACATAGGTTATTGAGCTATGAATAAGATTATAGAGCATCAGAACGACCAGACAATCCTGGACAAGCTTAGCGCCCAGCGAAATCTGTATAAAGCAGCTAAAAGATGGAAGGCCCTTCGACTTGTTTTATGCGTCATTCTTATTGTTGTGTTGGCAATGGTGCGTGTTTTCAGTCCGGATATTTCGTGGGTGGGGATTGCGCTTACGTCCCTCACTTTTGTTTCGCTTCTTATCGGCCCTGTTCTTGACTACATAATCTCGAATAAACGAAATCTCGCCGCACGAATCCAGCAACTTCTGGAGACCGAATTATATGGGTTGGATTGGAATCATCATTTATGGGGAAGCAAGCCGTCATATGAAAATGTCTATGACCATAAATCTTCCAAAATACCACCTCGCTTGCATGACTGGTTTAAAGTAGGGATTGGGGATATTCAAGACATCAATACAGCAATCCTTCTTTGCCAAAGAGACTGTTTGAAATATGACTCATATCTGCGTAGAAGGTATTATCAACTGTGTATTATAGTCGCTATTGTCTTTAGTGTCTGCATTATAGTCTGCGGGGCAATTAAGCAAAATGACTGGGTTGCTTTCATTACATTTAGCCTCATTCCGATGACACCAACAGCCAGATGGCTTTTATCAGTTATCTTGGATGAGAAAAATGATAAAAAAGCACGAGAATCTCTGGAATCAATGGTAAATCAAGAAATGGAAAATGCCCTTTCTGGGCGCCCTGTGCATAAAACCGTTATTATCCAGATACAGGAGCTGTTGTTTACGCATCGCAACGCCGGATACCTTGTCCCAGAATGGCTATACAAGTTATTTAGGAAGAAATTGGAGGCCCGTTCGGCATATTCCATTGATGAGTTCCTGGCAAAGTATAAGGAAGTCCAGAAATGAATACAGCCACCTTGCGGTGGCCGTGTGTGAGGATCAGAATGATTTGCTTTTCCAGTATCCACACTCCGATGCCTGCTTACCCATTGCAGTCCTCGTGGTTGAGCCTGGGCACTACTCCCAGTATCCCGCAGATATCCTCGCTTACCCTTTGCGAGTATAGGATGAGACCTGTGTTAGCCTGGGATATCACTCCGTTGTTTAACGTCGCTATCCTCCATAGTCCGACTTTGCAAAGTTAACGCATCCCTATGATTTCTACAAACCTCCGGAAGCTTGACCTGAGCCACAAGGGCCTCACCGACGTCCCTGAAGAGATTGCCGGAATGAAACAGCTCCGTGTCCTGGACCTCTCCTACAACAACATTACCCGCATCCCGGACTTCGTATTTGCCCTGCCACACCTGCGAACCCTTGCCGTCGGCCATAATCAGCTTCGGTCCCTGCCATTCTCCATTTCCGGCTCCTCGATACAGGACCTTATCGCAGATTATAATCAAATTGACTTCATCCTGCCCACAACCCTTACCGGCCTCCGCACACTCAACATCAGCCATAACCGCATCAACATTGGCCTAGTAAGTACATCTTTCCCCAACCTTAAAGAACTCGACATCCGCCACAACCCCTCCATCATCATCGCCGGTCCGGACAAACTCCCAGCCATCAGCCGTTACTATCACGACGCAGCTCCCGGCAATGCCTTGGTCCCGGTTGGGATGCAGTATTACGATTCTGTTTTAAAAAAGTGATAAACGCAGAAATGGCAGGCCAGAATGACCTGCCAGACTTGGTAATCGATTCAAGCCCTAAGCAAATTCGAATACCACATGACCTGGATTTGCTGAAGCAATTCCTTTACAACTTAAAAAATCCAACCTGCCCGCATCTTTGATAATCAATTGAGCGCCTGTCGCTTGCCCAGCAGAAGCAATGCCTTTAAGACTTAGATAATCATAATCTTTGGCACTAATAATCAAAGAACCTCCAGCAGTGGCAATGCCTTTTAAACTTAAAAAGTCCATAACTATTATTATTGAATTAAACCATACGGTGGCTAGCCGGTTCCGCTACGGGCAATAGGGTACTTCATACCCTGCTCGCTTGCGACTGAGCAAAAGAACTGCCATTATTATTTTACTGCCAAAATGTCATTAATGTGTGGCGCAAAGACAAAGATATACACGAGTTATAAGCGCAGATAAATTCTTGAGATCGTTTGTTTAACGGAAATAGTTTTAGATTATGCCAGATTTACAGTCATTCCGTCTCCGTAGAATCCGTATCTCCGGGCATCCGGTGCTCAAAGAGGTTGACGTAGTCCTATGCGATGACAAGAATCAAGCAGACACCCTATACACAACAGGCATTATTGGCCCTAACGGAACCGGAAAAAGTCACTTGATGAGTGCCATCGCAACTGTTTTCTCAGAAATCCGAAAAGCCAAGGACTCAGAAAAGGCAAATCGTCGTTTCTCATTTACCGTCAACTACGACTACCTTGGTGATTCATATTGTGTAACAAACACAAAGAAGTATGGAGAATTCAGGGTGCTAGATTTGTCGGGCAGAAGTATGGAGTTTATTACAGCTACAAAGAATGGGGTTGAAACCATCTTGGATGATGTTCTATTGCCGGAAAGGGTAATAGCCAGTACAATGACCGTAACTGATAAGTTTGTGGCAAAAACGGATTCTTTCTACAGGTATAAAGGTATTCGTAATGAAAGAGCAGCCAGCATGACCGGCACTCGAACTATCATACGTAAGACGGTAGAGAGTCTTATGGATTGTATGGCGTCCAAGTCAGCTTTCCAGGAAGAACTAAGAATCCTTCTAAATAATCTGGGGCTGGAAGAGCATCTACATGTGAGCTATGGAATGCGGTATAAAGAACTTTTCTTAAGACCGGGAATCACAGCGGATGGTATCCGTGATGTATTTGATAATTGGAAAGACAGGTTCCCGGGAAGAAAGAACGCACCTTGGGGTTTCAATAACTATGAGAGATGGATTAAGTTTGATGATGAGGCGTTGGAAGGCGCTGCTAGATTCCTGTCTGAGAAAGCCTCAGGAAGAAATGGAGAAGCCTCTATAGCCAGGTATGACCTAATGCAAAATCCCTGGGAGTTTCAAAGAGACGCATCTGCGCTTAAAACCTTGACTCAGCTGGACTTGGTATCATTCCCTTCCATTAATGTGGTTAAGAATGGTTCTGCTTTTGGACTAGCGGACAGCAGTTCTGGTGAAACACACCTGCTTTGCCAGTTTATTGGTATTATGGCAGATGTTCGTTCTGGTAGCCTGATACTGATTGATGAGCCGGAAAACAGCTCGCATCCTGACTGGCAGATGAATTATGTGGGGTGGTTAAGAGAGATCTTCAAAGACTATAGAGATTGCCATTTCATCATTGCCACACATTCTCCGCTGCTTTTGGCGAATATGAAGGCATCGGAGAGTACAATCGTGAGGCTGAGACGTGATGGAGAGACGAACCGCATCTCAGATGAAGGTGGTATGGAGCATGGTTGCTACAGCTGGACGGTAGATGAGATATTGCAGGATGTGATGGAAATGAAGAGTTCCAGAACAGCGGAATTCAAGTCAGCGATGACTGAATTTGAAAAAGCTCTTGACGATGATAGTAAAGGCAGGGCAAAGGAAGCTTATAAGAAGTTGCTCGGTCTAATCAAGCCGGGTAACGAACTCTTGGAACTGTTGCGTATACAGATGATAGGTTTGAGCGACTAAAGGTATGATTAAGATTCAGAGAATTGCAGCGCCAGCGGAATTGACTCCTCAGGTAGTCGCAGACAAAACTGCTCTTTACATAGCGGATCCAACCAAATCTGTCTGGAAAGAGCCCTATATTGAGCAGCGCCTAATAGCGATGACTCATGGAAAGTGCTGTTATTGTGAGTGTAAATTGGGAAAAGAGTCCAACTATATGGAGGTAGAACACTTCCATCACAAGGATAAGTATAAGAATGAGGTGGTGATTTGGGACAATTTGTTGCCAGCATGTAGGTCGTGTAATGGAAACAAAGGAGCGCACGACACAATAACCGACCCTATTGTGAATCCAACGGTTGATGACCCAAAGGTACATCTTGGCTTCCGAGCATTTAGATATAAATGGAAAACAGGTGTGGGAAAGGAAACCGTTGTATCGTTAGATTTGAATGATACAGAGAAGCGCTGCAAACCACGGTTCTCTGTATGCAATGAGCTGGTTTCTAAGGTTGAGGATTTTCTGGAGGCGATTCAAAGCGTGACGCCTGTTTCCAGGACTCAGGAGAAGAATAGAATGAGGAATAAGGTGCGTGAATTACTGGAGGTCTGTCAGTGTGATAGAGAATATACAGCAATGAAAGCCACCACTATTGTTAATAATGCAGATTATACGTCTTTAGTTTTAGAGATGAAGACACGGGGATTATGGACGCAAGATTTGGATGATTTAGACGCTAAGATGCGGTCGTATGCGTTGGATATGCTTTAGGTTGCAAATCATCTATATTATGGGATCAATCAAAGAGTTTCTTCAGCATTGGGACCTGCTGGGTTTTGTTATAGCTGCCATCATTAGTTTATTAATCAGCCCACTACTGTCCGGAGAAATAATCTCCGATAGGGTTTAAATTGTTTAATTTTAACGACTTACAAGGCTCAGAAAGTTTTTCGATTAGAACTTGGCTAACTTTGCGGTCCGGAATCAAGCCGCCGTCCG